>JACCDP010952570.1_pt1 | contig 14294 bp, 12 predicted proteins | sample 7445841 | NCBI WGS metagenome assembly JACCDP01 (sample SAMN15323441, study PRJNA562643) | freshwater metagenome | isolation source: river surface water | place: USA:Blue River Watershed | collected 2017-08-17
ACCAGCACCAGCACCAGCACCAGCACAAACAGAACCTCTAGCCACAATGCCACAAATCTGTTTTGGTACAGCACAGGGAGCACATATAACAGAACTTATAAAAAAAGCCATTTCACTTGGCTATCGACACTTTGATGGTGCGGATAGTTATGGTGGAGAGGCCTTTAGAAAAGCCTTTCGTGAAGGTATAGAAGGAGTGAATCGTCATTCTTTATGGATCACCTGGAAATCAGATAGTATTTCACTTGGAGGAATTCAACAAGTAGTAACAGATTTGAATTGTAAATATATTGACTTATTTTTAAGACACCACTCATGTCTTACACCTAGAGACTATGCTGAACTACAGAAAGCAAAAAACCAAGGTCTTGTACGTTTCATCGGTGTTTCAAACTGTGAAAATATAAAAGCAATAGAAGACAATAAGAAAAAGTATGATATTTATGCCAATCAAATTCAAGCACGCCCTCCAGGCGGAGATATTTATATGGCTCCTTCAAGATATATGTATAATGGTCGTGGGTATAATCAAGGTGTAAGGCCTACTATGAGTCCTAAATTTGTTGAAGAATGTAATACACTAGGGGTTCATGTTATGCTTTTTGGAACAGTTTCTGCAACTGTATTACATCCTATTCAATTTAGTGACGATAGTCCAAATATTAATAAATATTACATTCAAAAATATTTGAAACCTTCCAATGTTCTTATGGTAAGTTCTGTGAATCCAAATTCTGATAGTATGAAAATCAATATTAATGATGTAAATTCCTTTTTATCTGGTAAAGATTTACTCACAACAGAAAAGATGGATATGATAGAAAAAACCTTGAAAAAAGAACCACTTTTAAATATGTCAACATAAAGTTATTTCATTAACTTAGTATAGAAATGCAAAAGCCTTGTCCTTGTAGCGTCTGTCAAAGCCCCGATCATCACTCCAGAAAGTGTCCTGAACTCCACAAAGATTTAGAAACAGGATTCTACAAACCTGCTCCAGGAGCACCGCGAGGTGGTGATGATGATGATGAAAAATTGAATACACGATGGTTACAATTCAGAGCACAATGGGTCGCTATGCGTTCTTCAACACAGACTTTGAATACAAATTCCGTTTCGCCGTTCAACCCTCTGAAGATATAAGAAGCTTTGGAGGGAGAATCTGCCACGAGAAATATAAGGGTGGAGATTTGTACCATGAATGGGAGAAAAGGGATATCCCTTTTATTCTGGAAGAGTTAAATGGTTTAAGAGAATGGTTAGGTATTGAGCCAATACAGTTTGAAAAATACGAGAAAACCCTCGAAGGAACACAACAATTAAGCTCTGATTTGTATGAATTATTGGAAAAAGATACAAAACACTCAGAAGAGTTAGTTGTTCTATTTCGTCTTGGCTGTTTCATCTATCATCAATTGATGTATACAGAAAAGTTAACAGTTCATTATGAAACTTAATCTACAAAATCATAACTTTCTTCCACCACAGGCAACATTACAGGAGCGTGCCATTTTTCCTGTAACGCTCGTTTGCGACAGTCCAACATATCCTCAATTTCTTTGTCTAACCTGTTGAGTCGCATTCGCCTGTAATTTTTATTTTCAGGATGGCAAATAATTAAATACATTTCCGCAATTTCCATTCCATACAGGTGTTCCAAAATCCACCTGTAAAGATTTAACTGTAAAGTATAGTGCCAATAGTTACAGTCGTCTAAGTGATCGAGAGGAGCAAGACCTTTGGTGAAATCATTGGATGTTTTGATTTCACGAGAGCGTTTCCAATCATAGATTAAGAATTTTCCATCGGATTTTCTTTTAAACAACATATCAATCTGCCCACACAACATATGTTCTTCCGAGAAGACGGACCATTCTGCTCTCCAAGGTTCTAAATCCGCTCCGTGTTCCTTCCAAAAATTCATAAAATACTGGAACTCCACAGTTTTTTTGACTTCAGCATCAATGACATTATGGGCTCCATTCATAAACTGTTCAATGGCCAAGTGCATTGCTGTTCCTTTGGTACTGGCATCTTTGCCTTTATCTGACCACAGTTGTTCAATCTGTTCAGCAGTCATTCCATAATATGGTGAAGCAGGCCAATTAGGTTTCTTCATCATATTTTCAATGGTCTTTTTGGCATCAAAGTGAGGAAAGAATTGATGGAGAAATCCTGTTCCTGAAATAATCCCTTTACTCGAACCATCAATAGTATAAGTGTGAGTCGGTTCATAGAAGGTAATACGATCATCCCGTTTATGATAATTCGTATGACACAACGTTTCCCAAGGTTCTGGCATCGCTTTACTATAAAAAGGTGGAAAAGGTTTAGACTCTACGCCTGTCTAATATTCTTCTCTACTAAATAGATGAATCCAAATCTTCCTGATATTGTGATCCCTGCTAATCAAATTGATGCTCTAAGACAACATTCTGTTTTTATAGATGGAATTGCTGATACACAGGATCCCGGAACAGAAATACGTCTATCCTATAGTGATTTCTCTGACATATTTGACCCTCATGTATGGGGAATTGCTGAACATACATTTAGTCAAATCATACACAACCCCGCACAGTTTTCAGGTATTATTGATTTATTAGTTCATTATTCGAAATTATCCGTGGCTTCCAATATTCCTCTTATGCAACTTGGGCTTCTTGAACGATATGCGGAAAGACTCGCCTTTGATAGACCTATAGTTACGCCACAAGACCAAGCGGAGGTACAAAGAGTCTTAACATATATAAAACAAACGCAATTAGGGGCCGAGGAGATTCTGGAAGCCTTTGAAAACGGGATTCTTTTCCTAGGAATGGGTGAAATACAGTATCAATTCGCAAGAAATCAATATGTGGATGCGATTGAAATGTTTAAAAATTCGTTTTTTACACCTGAACAGTTTGTTGCTTATATGGTAGATCTTCCAAATGAACGCGCAGGCTATGCGACATTAATAAATTACTATGCGAATGCTATGTCACTTAATAATGTGAAACAGGTTGGTGATTATTTTGGTATCCACGGAGGCAAACGTAGAAAGAGCAAAAAGACTCGCAAAATTCGGAAGCATTAAAGATTTCTAGACCATCTTAAAGTTAGGAAAGGCTTGGAGCATCTGACAGACAAAGTAGATATTGGAAGCTTTGCGTCGTTCCATCGCTTCTTGTTTTTGATCCTTATTTGGTCGATAATTGACATCTAAGTTTTGAAGTAAATTACCAATTTGTGGATCAGGATTTGCTTGCGTGACACGAAAGACAAGTTGAGCACGTTCACCTGAAGATGAATGGAGGAAGGCTTGTTGAAATTTTCCAACTGGATGCGAAGGCCCAGTAGTAGATGACATTCTACACAAAAAAGAGTCCCATCAGGACTCAATTTTTATACCTATTCATTTATAAAGTACCCTTTCATATTCAGGGTAAATTGTGTCATATTGACATCAGGAATGTTTTCTTGTAGAATTTGTGTATAGTTCACTTGAAGGAAGGGGTCTACTGCGCTCCTTGTAATATTCATAAGCACAGGTAACATTGTACTGACATTACCTACAATAGCAGGTCCATTGGGAACAAAGTTCTCAACGAGTTTGGCTACAATGAAAGCATTGATGACCCAATCACCAACGACAAGTGAAACGCTACCAAGAGGAGCGAGTAAGAAGAAAGCAAGATTGGCTGCAAGAGTGAAAATCATTTTACCTATCTTTACTCCGAAGGCAATATCCACTCAATTTTTTTTGTACCGTCAAAATTGAGTAGATATTCTATTGTATACCAGATAGAATGGTTTGCTTTTCAGTCCATATTCTTATTCCTGAACCAGGAAGAGAATCCAATAGAATTGCTCTTGAACAACGTATTCAATATATTGTTAAACAATGTACTGGGCAGGTGTACAAAATACTTTCTTTTGAAAATCAACAATATTATGAGATTCGCACCTGTGATGAAGACACGGTCAGTCTCTTACGTGATCTCCCAACCCCCTTTACTGTGGTAAAAGTGGACTACTTACAGTCGGGTGAAAATCTCTACACCTATCGAAAACATTGTTCACCACCTCGTATCCACCTTTTAAAACAGATCTATTGGCTGGCCAAAAGTACAGAACGATGGAGACTCCCTATTTCGAATGTGCTATCCCAAACCAAATAAAAAATCCAATCATCACGAAACCTAAGAGTATAGCAAAAATCACCATTATTATATCAATGCGATTATAACCAAAAAAGTGGGTGGCTACCTGAGGTCGCTGTTCCGGAGGAAATTCTAAATCGATATCAAGGAGTTGAACCTCCATTCTATAGTTTCCAGAAATTTGGCATATGATTTTTTATCCACTCACGAACAGCCTGTTCATCTTCTTGCTTGACTTGAATCTCGGCACGATTCATTCCAATAAATCGTTCCGGAGATATGAAAACGAGTTGTAACATATTTTCTTTCCAAGCCCACGAACTCAACACGTAAGGTTTCCAAATGCGATAAGGTTTACAGTCCACAAACTCTTTCCAACTTTTGTAATAAAAGGTTTGGTTCATATATTCATTAGCCTGTGGTTTGAACCAAGCAGTATCCATTTCCCAGAGGTGAAGATCATTCATCTTGTCTATTCTTCTGGAACTTCCTCGTTGGATTCAATTTTACCATCATACGCTGGAAACTTCGCAATTTCCATTAAGAGAATACCTAACTTATTGTCTCCGTCAATCTTAACAGTTCCTTTCTGGTTCTTAGATTTGCGTTTGGCAATGACAGTAATACCGCCCAAATCTGTAGTCACCTTTGGTGTAGGGCGGTAGAGAAGATATTTCTCTAATTCTCGAAGTTTTCCAAGAATATCACGGAACTTGGAATCTTTCTGATAGCGAACCTTGTAGGCTGTGCGGAGGATATCCATTTTTATTCCAGCCCACACACCATCATCAAACTTCAAGGTACTATGAACTTTCATCATTGGAATTGGAGACTTGTCGGCAATCATACCTGCCTCTTTGAGGAGAAGAGCTTGGAACTTCGTCTTGTATTGCGGACTGTCCTTATTGTTAAATTGCGCATCTAAGAGCAACATCTCTTCTTGGATCTTACGGTGAATAGAACCATCACGACTGAAGTGTTCCACAGCCCATTCAGGTTTATTGGTAGCTTTCTTGTACTGCATACCCGCATAGTAGTGGAGGATAGAAGGATAGGCTACCTTTTTGTTTGGGTCTTCTTCATCAACAATCGTAAACGGTGAATAAGGAGCGAGATAACGAGGAGCATCAGGATAGAGAATATCACCTTTATCGTCTTTCAAGACATCTGTATTCTGTTCTTGAGGAGCAAAGTAGAAGATTTTATCTACATCATATTCTGTCTTTTGAACTTCGAGAGGTCGTGTGACAGCCGATACTTTCGCTAAGGGTTCGGCTAAACTGTTGATAGGCTTATTGGAAGGAGGACCTTGGGCTAAGGTAGCCAAGTTGATATTGCGTTTTTTAGATGCGGATGTCTTAGGGACCTTGGGTGTAGCCAGAGTAGGTTGACCCGATTCCGCGTCAGTGACATCTTGCCAGGCAAGGGTCTTCGCTTCTTCTGCTTTACGTTCTGCTTCATTCTTTGTTTCAATTACTTTTGCTATCGTCTTCATATCCGCTTGTTCTTCTTCTTCGAGAATTGTGGCACTGTAACGTTTGAAGATACACCAACGATTTAAGAAGGAATAGTCGCGGAGAACAGAAGTCATGGGGAAAGGTTCACGTCCTTGGCGTTTGGCATCGGCTACTGCTCGTTTGTAAGTAACATCAAAGGTTTCTGAACTTGTAGGAAGACCTAATTCTTTCAAGTCTTCTGCGACCACAGGGAGACAACCAATAGTCGCCATCTTGGCTTTGAGCAATTCATACGATACGAGATATTCAGTATGGGAAGCTCCAATACTGATGAAGTGATTCTTGATCGCAAGACCAAAGCTTGTATCATCCGCAGGAAGTGTACTGGCTGTGTATTGTTTGGTAATGCGCCAGAGAGCATTCTTGCGATCCACACCCGCTACCGAGTCACCTTCTTTCTTGCTCTTCAAGAGTTCAAAGACCTTTTCACCATCGAAGAAACACGCTACAAAGTATCCATTCAAGCGTAAGTTATTTGCCACATTCTTCAAGAGACCATCAAAGGTAGTTTGATCTTTGAAGAAGTAGTGAAGAGCAAACATACAGGAAATGACATCGGCTCCATCGACTAACTTACCTTTGGCTTGATTCTCAATGAAAGGCGGTACGGGTTTGGAGGGTAAGATTTTACCAAAGACTGAGCGTAAGATATCCGCTTCATCTTCATTTCGTCCCGCGGCGCCCGTTTCCAAAGGTTTGGATACATCACCAATACCAAAGACCATCGGAGCAATCTTAATCTGTTGTGTTTCAGGAAGAGCATTGTTTTCAGAGATACGATTGAGATACTTGGTATAAGCACCACGATGAGAATCAAGAATGCCTTTCGCATCAATATCGATACCATAGACAAAGCCAACATTATTCGCAATCCAACGATTAATATCGGCAGCTTCACCCACAGCAAGATCCAGGACATATTTATCTCCACCTTTGAGAACAGGTTTCAAGAGTGTTTCACCTTTGATATAATGTTTATGGTAATTGCGCATACCTTCCACGCTTTGAAGTTGTTCTTTATTGGCTTTGCGTTCAAAGTAAGGTTTACCCAAATCGATTAAAGTATCGTCTTCTCCTTCTGCTTCAAGCTCACTCTTCAAAGGAGCTTCATTTCCCGTTGTAATCATTCCTTTTGTAATCGGATTGTGAATACTATTCCAAACAGCTTCAGCAGTGAAGTCAGCATTGAGAGAACCTCCAAGTTCACCTCGTTGGAGTTTCTCGGTCTTATCCGTTCGTACACGGACAGGAACCCAACGCCAACCATCCGGACGTTTCATATCATAGCGCATTTCAATAATACTTCTATCTTCAATCGGTTCATTGGACTTTTCCGTTTGAATATATTCTACCTTGGTATCAGGGTCACGTTGAATTTCCACTTTACAGATGGAAGCCAGAGGATCCGCATAATCCGTCGGGTTGAACGCCACAGCACGGAATTTTCCAGATGAGTCTCGGTAGAAATGATCGGATTTACAACCACCCTTTGGAAACTTGCGTTCAAACAAGATAGTATCACGAGGATTTGCGCACGCAGGATCCATTGTAGAACCCACTTTGAGCACTAAGGTCTTGTAAAGAATGGGTTGACCAGTGTCTTGGCGAATCTCTGATGTGATTAAGTCTTTGGTCATATCATTGGGATCTTTCTCCACACGAACGAGGAAATCGACAGTATTGTCTTCAGCAGGTTTCCATTTGAACTGTTCTTTGAAATTGGTATCGGCGGATGGAAGAGGAGCCGAATTGGAGGTGAAGATGAGACCATCAGTATTGTATTCTGTCTTGCGATCGAGAACGAGTTTCGCCTTTTCAAAGATTTGTACATCATCTTTATTAGCAAATTCAAAGCGCTTCAAATTGACAAGGAGACGAGTTCCTGCTTGAAGACCTTTGATAAGCGTAGTAGGGCCATCTTTTGTCCAGAGACCGTACCAATCACGTAACTTTTTATAGCGACTGGCTTTTTCCGCAAGAGCAGAATAGAAGGGCAAGGAATCTACCACTTCTTTATTCGGAGCAATATAGATATCAAAGAGCCACAACTGTTGTGTAGCTTTTTGAAGTTCTGGATTCTCAGAATTCTTCACACTGGTAATCCACTCACCATCGACAAGAGAGTTCGCACACGCTTCGTTCAAGAGTCCTGTTCTGTAGATATTGAGGGCTTTGTCAATCATAAACAACTCACCTTCAGAATTACAGTAGCCAAGAACACGTAATCCATCCGCCTTATCTGTGACATTGTAGCCATCACGAATATTCGGTACATTGGGAAAGCGACGCATTAAGAAGTTTTTCATTTCCAAGGTACGAGGTTTGACACCGCGGAATTTCTCACTCTCCACAAGAAGTTTGTAACTATCTTTTGTCTTCTTCGCTAAGGTTTTGCGGATGAGCACAGGATTGCGCTGGATGCCACGAAGTACTTCTCCCACGGCTTTGATGAGTTTGGCTACAGCTTTGTCAGCAGTATTGATTTCTTCAGCGTGTTTCAATTCCACTTCAATCTCAAAGGTAGCAGGTTGGTTGAGAATGTTTTGTTCAGGATCTTTGAAGGTTTCAGAGAAGATATAAGCTCCTGATGATGTTCGTTTGTTGCTACGCACCATCGACAAATCAAAGACACATCCATCACCTTCAAACTTCCAACGACGAATGAGACGGAAGGCCTTCTTTTGATTCCCCCATTCATTCAGAATCACCTGGACATTCGGTTCATCTTTGGCTCGTTCTTGTTCACGACGGACTTTGAATTTGACATCATAGTCTTCAATAACAAGATTATCTTCCTCAGGATTTCCAATAGCTGATTTGAGAATCACTTCGTAAGGTAGTTCACCAATGGCTTCATTGTCACAGTACTCTTTCACATTTTCAGAGCCTTCAATCGTGAATCGTGTATTATTCTTCAAGGTATCACGACGAATGTTCATATTACCATTTGGATCTTTAATCGTAATTGTAAGGTAGTCTACAGGTGGGTTTTCTTTGTAGCCTCTGGATTTCAAGCGCTGGGCTACAGCAAGAAAGCGAGTCTGATCTACCTGCCCATCGGGCCCAAAGGTAGCTTCTAGCTCTTGATCAGAATGACCCAACCATCCATTAATTTGGTTCTTAAGTTTTTCAAATTCATTTCGGTATAACTCCATGGTTTCCTATTTTTAAACTTGAACTTCTCCTTAACCCAAATCAATTTTATTCAATGGTCAATCGGAGATTCATAAGTGTTTCAATCGCTTGAGCACGACCAAGTGTTCTTGCCCAATCTTCTTTTTTGACTTTTGTAGAATCAGCACCAGGAAGTGTATGGGCTGTTAAACTTCTCTTTGTCACCTCAGCCTTAATCTCTTCGAGTTTACCCTCCGCCGTAGGCCATTTACATTTCCATCCTTCATCCTCTTTTTCAGTCATCCACATTAAGAGATCACGTTTCTTTGTCGGTTCATAGGCCCAACAACCTTCATCGTCACCAATGTAAATCGGAACATCCGTTTTCCAGACTCGGAGATCTTGTGGAAAGAAAGAGATGGATTTAGTCTTGCGATGAATGATAATCTTTTGAAAATTGTAGAGTTGACTCAAGACTTCCTCAACAAGATCAGAATAAGGAGGAGTCGAAGAATTGATCTGTGCGCCCAAAGCGTCGTGGATCTTTTTTCGGGACCATTTGCGTCCAACAAGTTCAGAGTCTACACGTTCTTCAATCTCCATTAATTTCTCCTTTTGGAGTTGTTTGCGGAGAGCAGGTGAACCTGCGGAATACAGAGGATCCGTATTCATCAAAAACTGGGACAAGGAACCGGGAGGGTTCAAGGGAGCTTGTATAAAACAATCCCACGTCTCTTGCTCTCTTCTGATTCCTTTCTCAGAAGGGCGCAAGTTAATTGTTACATCACGAAAAGGATTCGCATCCACAACGTCATATATTTTTGGAAATAAAGCTGCCATTATCCTAAGGAAGATAGTTCACCCAGGTTTAGACGGGACGTTTCCATTTCACGGTCTCGGATTTCAAAGTTATTGCGATTATCTTGGCAGAACGATAAGAAGTTTTTCATTTCAATAAAGGCTCCACGTTCCACTTTGGCCAAATCAAAAAGAACACCACTGCTGTTCTCAGTGTATTCAATCTTGTGTTTCTTCAAGATACGAAAAATCTGCGCTTGTTCCGATTTCACAAGATTTTTTAACTCCTCTAGACATTTCTTGCGGTCCAAATATTCTTCATCTGTCAAATTTGACATTTGTCTTTCTTCTTCCTAAGACGAATCAAGGGGTTCCTATTTTCCCGCGTTGTCCCGTAGTTCCATTAAGAGAATACCTAAGCGATTTTTGCCTTTTTTGTTTCGACCTTGTCCCCAGTAAGCATCCGTTGTATCTTCCATAAGGGGACGATTGACAGTCGAGGCTAAGAGTTGTTTGAGATTTGGATTTTGCTCAAACTTGGCTTTGAGCGCTTTACGCATTACTTCATCACGATAAGTATCCCAATCATTACGAATAGGGAACTCTTTGCTAGAACCGAAGGTCTTAGCTCGGCTAGGTTCAGAAGCACCGCGAATCTTTTCTTGATATTCAGGTGAACTGGAGAATTTTTGGGCTTGGAAATAGTGTTCCACGGTAGGCCACTCTTTGCCATCCAACATAAATTTGGCTTTGTGGAAGTTGCTGAATTCACTGTAAGAAGGACTCTTAGAACTAAATTCAATAGGACCTTCATTGCTTTGACCACCACCTTCTAGTTGTTGTACAACAACTGCTTCTTGTTCTTCTACTACAGGTGCTTCTCCAGGTGTATCTTCAGGTGTCTCTTTTGTTAGCACAGGTTGCTTTTCTTCTTCTGATTCTACCTGTTCTTGAGGGCCTGTTCGGAGAGGTGGTCTAGACTGTGTGCGACTCGACTTTCCTTTTTGGGACACTTTTACAAAGTCTCCTACACTGAGAATAAATTCATCATTGACTTGGAAGCGAGATTTTTTAATCACACACTCGACATATTGTCCAACTTGTACAGCTTCATAACTTTCATCTCCAATATGAAGATCACGAGGAAGAATGATACGAATCGCACCTTCATAATCCACATACATACCCATCTTGTTCTTACGAATGACTTGGCCAGTGACGATGGCACCCGAAGGAGGATTAATAACAGTACCTTGTGTCTGGACGTGAAAGACAACGTCACCCGTATAACGGCCAGATTCTACATATCCCATTGAGCGAGAGAGAATTTTAAGACTTCTTGGTACAACCCATCCGTGAAGAGAACATTTCCCTTCCAACTTTTGGACAAGTTTTTCAAGGAGAATTGGATCAATCTTGATGGTATCGGCTGCAAAGTCACGAGGCGTGATCGGAACCTTTTCTTCAAAGAAGGCTACTGATTTCAAAGGGTCAATTTGGGAAGTTTCCATACTGTATCTCTTCTGTTTTTACCAAATCAATTTTGCTTAGACCCCTCATTTAGAACTCTTCCCTTCGTGTTTAGTCTTAATCGCCGCAATAGGTCTGTAGAAATAACGTTTACCTTCGTGTCGTACATTGTCCAAAAGACGCAAAGCCAAATCAGCTAATGTACAGAGACGCGCAGGAGTTTGAACACCTTTAATTTTCTCTGTAGAAAGATCTAAATCGGAAAGAATACCTGGTGTAACAACAGCTACTTTACTGATATCATCTAACATCTTCTTGTGACCTTCTGTATTTGAAACACTATAACATAATCGACCAATGGCAGGTTTAGTTCCTGGATTAGGAGCATCGTTCGACTTGAAGAGAATCTTCCCTTTCATTGCGGCGTTTAATCCATACAAGGCTCCTGTTGTGGTCTTATCAGCGACGAGTTTGGAAATAGGATCCTGTAACTCTGCTCCATCAACAAGAGATTTCTCACAAGGAACGCCATCACACATATAGAAGATTTTTGTGGGAGATTCTTTGGTAGGATTGGAATTGACATAACGGAAAAGTGTCTTGTTTCCAAAGACTAAGATATTTTCAGCACTGGCCACTCGGATCTCCTCGGAAGCTGGATCTTTATTATAGAGATACTGAATCTCCTCTTCTGTCAAATATTCATCCCATACAAACTGTAAGACAGTCTTTGCGAACTGTTTGCGAAGTGATTCATTGGTCTTTACAGAATTGGATAAGCGACCAATCATTTCAAAGATATATTGAATGGTGGCTACCGTTTTATCACCTAACCCAATATATCTGGATTGAAGTATATCGAGTACTTGTTTGGGTATATCTTTGCTCGCTGAACCAGCAGAAATCGTACGTGACCAATCCACCATACTACCCCAGAACGCATCAGCCTGTGTCACCATATTCTTCTTCTCTTCTACAGGTTCGGCGACTGCTTTCACGTTGCCTTTGTTTTTGGGTTTTTCTACAATAACTTCTTTTTCTATGACACGAGGTTCATAATAGTCTCGTTTTACAGGAAAGTCAGCGATACGCATAGAGAGGGGTAAGTTTTTATCCCATAACAGTTCAGGTTGGAAGAGATAGAATCCATTCTTGTAAATAATATAGCCTTCTTTGTCATGAACACGAATACGGAAAGCTCGGTTGTTGACAATATCTTCCAAAATAGACGCTTTTGCTATTCTTGGAACTGTTTCTAAGATTTTATTATGAATATCATCAAAATGACGGTAGGGCTGTTTTTCAAATACCGCTCTTAATTGTCGCTTAATCTGATGTTCACGCCATTTGGCAGCATATTCATCATAGGATCGTTCATCGACTTCTAAGGTATCCAAGTCTAAATCCGGTTTACATTTGTATTCACACGTTTCTAACCAATCACAGACATTGGTATAAGGAGCATCGTTCACATCCACTTCTTTTCTTAATACTCCCTGTCCATCAATCTGTTGAATCGTACCAAGATCTTGAATAAGAATTAACTCTTTGTTCAAGTTACAATCCAAGGCATTCTCTTTTAAAATACGTGTAATTTCACCTACCTGAATCGCTTTGATAAATCCTCTTCTATACTGGAACATATCAATTGTCTCCTTATCAAAGGCTTGACCATAGGATAAGACTAAGAGGTTGATTGTACAGTTACGTTTGAGGGGTTCTAGAGCACAGTGACTTTTGTAACGAATGCCACGACCAATAACCTGTTCTAATTTACTTAAATGATACCAACTGTCAAAAACGAAGAGTTCTCTGATAAATTTTAAATCAATACCTTCAGAAGCAATGGTTGAACCTATAATGACTTTTACTATGGTACCATCATAATTCTGACTGTCAATGGCAAGTTCAATGGCTGCTTTGTTATTTGGAGAAAATTCCTTTTCACCTGTCAACAAAATATATTGCGCAGGAACAAAGTCTTTGGGTTCAAATTCGTGGTCTACGTGATTATTTTCGTGAAGAGGACAGAGTGCGCACTGTTTTCCATCAGGATGAATAACACCATCAGCAAGTAAAGGCTTGCGACTTGCGCATGTATATCCATTGGCCTCCAAAATAAGAGCTAATGTAAGAGCTCCTGATTCAACAAATCGACTGTCGACAAAACAGACACCTCTGGTCGATTGAATACGATCCAGAAGTACTTTGGCTTTGGGTGAACTGTCTTCAAGAGGGGATATAAACTCTGTATTGGAAATGGGATATTTTGCGAGCATCCAACCAGGATCCACTGAAGGATTCACTTGAAAGCGAACAGGTTTGATTAGACGTGTAAACACACCTTCAAATCCTCGTTTTCCTATCTTTTGCGCAAAAGCGAGTTTTGCTTTCTTCTCTTGATTTGCGACTTTATCTGTTTGCTGTGGAACAGCAACTATATTATTTGGATAGAGAAAGTTACCTGCCATAATTAATTTATCAGTGGTTGGAATCGTGAGCTTCTCTTTTCGAATCAATTCAGTACAGTATTTTTCAAACTCCGTTACACGATCACTAGGAATTTCACATGATACAAAGGGTAGATTCGTAATTTGGAGTCGCTGGTCTTCATTTACTGTAGCACCCACAGGGTCTTTCTCAGGCCATACAGGTAATTGATTTTCGGTTGGAAGGATAGGATTCAAACGGATGGGGAAGGCTAGAGGATTCTCGCCACGCATAAAACTGACATAGGAGTTAGCTATACGTCCTAACAGTTCTTTACCACCAGGAGCAAAGAAACTATTTTCACCGAAGATTTGACTATCACGAATCGTAGCTCGTTTATCATTGAGTAGCAACAAATTTAGAAGAAGAATAATTTCAGTATAATCATTGTACATAGGTGTAGCAGTTAACATTAAGAACTTCATACCATAGGAGTACTTCAAGATCTCTTTCAAAAGAGGAGTCACTTTCTTTCCTTTAATGATATCTTGCTTATCTTTTTTCGTGATAGGTGTATCTTTGTCTTCACCTGCGAAGTCTTCTTTCTTGCTAGGAACTACCTGTTGAGGTACTAAATCAATTTCATCTTCATCCTCATCATCATCGTCATCATTGCTATTATTGTTGGCACCACCACCTTGAGCAACAAGTTCTATTTCATCGTCATCTGAATCCTCACCTGTCTCCTCACCTGTCTCCTCACCTGTCTCCTCACCTGTCTCCTCACCTGTCTCCTCACCTGTCTCCTCACCTGTCTCCT
>JACCDP010108210.1_pt1 | contig 14290 bp, 13 predicted proteins | sample 7445841 | NCBI WGS metagenome assembly JACCDP01 (sample SAMN15323441, study PRJNA562643) | freshwater metagenome | isolation source: river surface water | place: USA:Blue River Watershed | collected 2017-08-17
GTTATCTAAAAATCTAGAGCCCACAGGCAAGATTGGGCCTAGAACGAGGATGGCTCTCTGGCGGATAGAGCACGAACTTGATGAATGAATAAGTAGGTAAAATTATTTTTAATTTCTTTAGGGTAATAAAGTCCTAGTTTTTTGAAAGTGAACGATCGCTTTATAAAGAAGTTATAATTTAAAGATTACATTTGATGTCACTGGAGATACTTTGAAGACGACCGCTGAACGTGTGGCCTACATGATGGAAACACTCAAGATTAAAGAACAAACTGAGTTCGGTAAATTATGTGGCGCATCAAAAAATGTTGTCTATCAATGGCTGTCTGGAAGAATAAAAAGTATTGATGCTAGGTATGCGTTTAAGCTCGAGGATAACTCACCATTTTCTGCACGATGGATCATGCTTGGTGAAGGAAAAATCAATAAAAAATAATAACTTACATAATTAAATTAAAGCCGCTTTTTAAGTGGCTTTTTTTATTTCTTTAAGCAAATTTATCACCTTTTTACTTGTCAATATTAATGTAGACTTCTTCACTTTAATGGTGTACAGTTCTACACTAATGATTAACAAATAATTTGTAAAAAAGGATTTATTATCATGAAAAATTTACCTCAAACTTGGATAACCATTAAGTACCAAGACGATTTATTTGATGTGCGTCTAACTCAAAATCAAACCATTGATGAAATCAGAACCGTCGATAGCGAGATCAATATTCTTTCAATTCTAGATTCAAACACCCTCTCCTCCATCCAAAACTTAATCAAGGAAATCAGTCATGCAATATAAAGACTTAAGACAAATCAATGTGAGCCAACATATTGAAAAGAAAAATGGTCTTTCCTATCTTTCATGGTCCTGGGCGGTGGATCAACTTTTACAGCTCGATGGAGATGCCAATTGGGAATACTTAGAACCTAAATCCTTTGGTGACACCCTCATGGTTTTTTGTCGAGTCACCGCGTTTGGTAAAACCAGAACCGCGCAGCTCCCTGTCATGAACTACAGAAATCAAGCGATTCCAAATCCCAACGCGTATGAGGTGAATACTGCAATGCAAAGGTGTTTAGCCAAAGCCATCTCGCTCCATGGCATTGGTTTATATATCTATGCGGGGGAAGATTTGCCCATATCAGATTCAAAAATAGATAAAGATTTGCTCGGTAATTTAGCTGAAGAAGTTGAGAATCTCATTCAACTTAATGACATCAAACAGGCACATGAAAAATGTGAAGTCTTAATAAGTGAAGAAAAGATATCTCTCTGGCGTCTCTTAAGTAATGAAACAAAAACTAAACTCAAGAAATATCGCGAAACTAATTAAGATGATTTAACTAATTCTTTTCTGATCTTCTGATCGACGTAGCTCGCCATCCAATAGCGCTGCATCAATGCCATGGTGATCGCCTCAGTCGTCAATGACAAATGATTCTGGTGTGGATTCCAGTGTGGCTGACCTTTAAATGACAAGGCACCCGCGACAACCTCCATCAATGCCTGCTCGACGACCTCGTTCACCGCATTCACCACAAACATATCTAAGTTTTCAGTACCCGCGTACTTATTGATGAAGTACTGGATCAAATCCTTGAAGCCTTTAAAGTCACGGTTTGCTAAGACCAAGTTGGAAGTTTCAATATATTCAGCAGCACGCCCTGCCAATTGAGGCGACCTTAATTCATTCGTCCACTCAACTGCTGGGAATAAATTGACATCGGGTTCCGTTGGAATGGGATCTAACTCAGGTAGTTGAGGCGGCAATGCATCTTGGCTGCTATCCTCTTTTTTATTGTCTTCACTTGAAGCTTTAAGTGGAATTTCAGGCGCAACCTCGGGAGCCACTTTGGGCTTACGTTTAGTCTCTATGGGCTTATATCCACTCAATAAGAATAAGGCCTGAATAGATTTGAGTCGATTTGAGATCGCCTTCGTGTGCGACACCTGAGAAGTTTCATTCAACATGCGATCCATGAAGTCACGGATTTCTTGCGGCTGGTTATTCCTAAACTCATCCTGATATAACCACCAGTCAACGTTCGATCCATCCTTTTTGACCAAGTGACTCCGCGCCGTATTCTGTTCTGCATCATCCGGCTCCACATAAATAATGACCCGGTCACGTGCCACCATAATGCCAAAGTGGGTTAAGCGATTAGATCTCGCGTCACTCACATCAAAAATTTCATCCTGATTTATAAAAGCCGTGTGGCCTTTAAGGGATGAATTTTCTGGGAGAATCCACCAGTACGCTTTGGCCGCTTTAAGTTGTGTGACGCCTTTGACTTCGGCTTCCTTATTGGCAATTCCCTTAAAACCCAGAATGACTTTTAAAAAATTCTTATCGATTTCATCCTTTGGGTAGTGATAACCATGACGAACTTTGATCAGGATATCGGTAGGTAACTTAAAGAATCGGTTGTTGAGATATTCAATCATCCAGCTGTCTCGATCGCCCGCAATACCATGGGGTGTCGTCATGGTGTCCTGCTTCTCATTCATGCCGAAGAGTGTGACACGCGTGCCATGCTGGTCGATGAGTTTAGGTTTCTGTTTTTTGGTTAAGGGCACCGCGTAAATAATTTCACCCTTGTCATCCTTAAAGCCCTGCACACCAAAGACATCCGAATCCGGTTGATAGCAAATAAGCACCTTGTAGCCTGAGCCATCCTTCCACGACTCGTACTGAATACCCTGATGGTTACGTGTCATGGCAGAGATCTTAGCCCCCACACCGTAGTTCTGGTGCTCATTGGTGCTAGATCCTGATGAGGATAGATTATTTAAAAGAGCTAACATCTCATCCGGTGTCATCCCATCACCGTCATCGGTGAAGCTGATCTTATAAAGCCCTGTCGCCTCATGAACGTCGTGATTAAAATCAATCGTGATGTGATTTCGTTTGAGACTAGTTCTTTGACATGCCTCGACCGAGTTCTTTAAAAACTCACGTAAATATTGTGATGGCGGGCAGTCACGACCAAGGTTACGAATGAGGGTTGTGAGGCCCTGTGGGTTAATAAGTGTCGGTTGAAAATTCAATTACCTACTCGGCTGATTAATAAATGTTTCTTAATTTATTGTAAAAAAATTTTAATTTTGGTTTTTAGTAAACCACTCATATGATAAACGCAAGCCAACATCAAGCGGTGTCTTTGCTTGCCAACCCAAAGATTTAAGTCTTGAAATATTTAAAAGTTTTCGTGGTGATCCATCTGGTTTCGTTTTATCAAAAACTAATTGGCCATTAAATCCAGTAATTCTTGAGATCGTTTCGGCTAATTCACGAATTGAAACCTCTTCTCCGCTGCCAATGTTAACAAAACTAGATGTTTGAGTTGTTATTTTACGATAAACATCTTCAGGCAAATTCATAATATAAATCGCTGCGTCAGCCATATCATCGACATATAAGAACTCTCTTTTAGGATTTCCAGTCCCCCAGATAACAACATCACTATTTTTTTCAATATTTGCCAAATGAAACCTTTTTAAAAGTGCAGGAATAACATGGCTATTTTCAGAATGATAGTTATCAAAAGGGCCGTATAAATTTGTAGGCATTACACTCCTATAATCCGTGCCATATTGACGATTGTAGCTTTCACATAACTTAATTCCAGCAATTTTAGCTATCGCATAAGCTTCATTGGTTGGCTCCAGCGTACCTGTTAGCAGAGAGTCCTCATTGATTGGCTGGCTTGTAAGTCGTGGATAAATGCATGAAGAGCCTAAAAATAAAAGCTTTTGCACGCGAGCCTCGTGGGCTGCATGAATAACATTAGCCTCAATCATTAAATTTTTATAAATAAATTCTGCGGGATATTTACTGTTGGCTGCAATGCCACCTACTTTAGCTGCGGCAAGATAAACCTGATCAATTTTATTTTTTTGGAAGAATTTATTTACAGATAATTGATCTATCAAATCAAGTTCATCATGAGGTGCTGTGAGAATGTTTTGATACCCAATTTTTTTTAATTGTCTTACTATCGCACTTCCAGCCATGCCAGAATGACCTGCCACAAAAATTGTTTGTGCAAGATTCTGCAAAGCTAATTGCTCTCTTTAGAAATAACTACTTGATGGCCATGCTTTCTTAACAATGCATTTTGTTTTGCAATTTTTAAATCTTCCGCGACCATCTCAGCGCATATCTCTCGAGCAGAAATTTTGGATTCCCAGCCAAGCTTTTCTTTTGCTTTTGTTGGATCTCCAAGTAATGTTTCCACTTCTGCCGGGCGGAAGTAACGTGAATCAACTAAAACTATAGTGTCACCAACTTTGACTGCTGGCGCATCTTCACCTTTGATCGATTCAACGACGGCTCTTTCGTTTAATCCCTTACCCTCAAAGCGGAGATAAATGCCTAACTCAAGCGCAGACCAAATAATAAAGTCTCTAATCGAATGTTGCACCCCTGTTGCTATGACAAAATCTTCTGGCACATCCTGTTGCAACATAAGCCATTGCATACGCACAAAGTCTCTTGCATGACCCCAGTCACGTAAAGCATTAAGATTACCCATGTAAATACACCTGTCTAAACCTTGCGCAATATTGGTAAGTCCACGCGTAATTTTTCTCGTGGCAAATGTCTCTCCTCGTCTTGGGGATTCATGGTTAAATAAAATACCATTACAGGCATACATACCATATGCTTCACGGTAATTCACCGTTATCCAATAAGCATAAAGTTTTGCAACGCCATAGGGACTTCTTGGATGAAATGAAGTTAATTCATTTTGCGGACTCTCTTTAACATTTCCATATATTTCAGAAGTCGATGCTTGATAAAAACGTGTTTTTTTATCTAGACCAAGAAAACGTAACGCTTCTAATATTCTTAAAGGCCCTAAAGCATCGACTTCAGCTGTATATTCTGGAGTTAAAAAACTCACAGCTACATGTGACTGAGCCCCAAGATTGTAAATTTCATCAGGTTCTATATCACGTAAAATTTTTATTAAGCTTGAGCTATCAGTTAAATCCGCGTAATGAAGTATTAATTTTCGATTTTTAGAAAAAGGATCCTCGTATAAATGATTTATTCGGCTGGTATTAAAAGTCGATGAAGGCCTTTTAATACCATGAACGATATAACCCTTTTCAAGAAGAAATTCAGCCAAATAGGAACCATCTTGGCCAGTAATTCCAGTGATCAATGCTTTCTTAGTTTGCATTCTATATGTACCCATTTGGATTTTTTCTTTGCCAATTCCAAGTATCTTGACACATTTGAGATATATCATAGTTTGTATGCCAACCCAAAATATCCTGAGCTTTTGATGAGTCAGCAAAACAAGTGGAAATATCACCAGGTCTTCTTGCTACAAACTTATAAGGAATAATCTTCTGGCTTGCCTCCTCAAATGCATGTAGCAACTCAAGGACACTATAACCTCTTCCCGTTCCTAAATTTAATGTTAAAAACTGGCCTTTTTTCTTTTGTATTAAGTGATCAAGTGTCGCCAAATGGCCGGAAGCAAGATCCATAACGTGGATGTAATCACGAACTCCGGTACCGTCAACAGTTGGGTAATCATTACCAAAAATTGATAAGATATCCAATCTTCCACTAGCAACCATACTTATATAAGGCATTAAATTGTTTGGGATGCCTCTGGGGTCTTCGCCAATTAAGCCGCTTGAATGTGCGCCCACAGGATTAAAATATCTTAATCTCGCAATATTCCATGTGGGATCTGAATTAAATAAATCTTGTAGTATCTGCTCTACCATAAATTTATTTTGCCCGTATGGATTAGTTGGCTTGCATGATTCGCTTTCTGTGATTGGAAGCGAATCTGGATCCCCATAAACCGTCGCGGAAGATGAAAAAATAATTACCTTGCAAGTCGATTTTGCCATTGCACTAAAAAGACTCAAAGAGCCAACGACGTTATTTTCGTAATAACTTAAAGGATTTGAAACAGATTCACCAACAGACTTTAATCCAGCAAAATGTATGACGGCATCAAATAAATTTTTTGAAAAAATTTGAGTTAATAAATCAGTATTGCGAATATCGCCTTGTATAAAATTAATTTTTTTATCAGTGATTTTTTCTACACGATTGATAGACTCATTCGAGCTATTAACTAAGCTGTCTATTACCGTTACTTGATCCCCTCGTTCAAGTAAAAGCAATGCGGTATGGGAACCTATATAACCAGCACCTCCAGTGATAAAAATATGCATAATTTCCTAAAAGCAAGTCTGTTTTTTTATAGCATTGTAAGCCTGAAGTGCTAGATTTTGCTTTTTATTTATCTCATTAATATCAAAAGATCTTAATATATTTGGCAAATTTAAAAATTGATCTTCAGTCACCCTGACGACAATATCGTCCCAATTAATACTAGACGTGATTTTAATATTTGGCATTAAGGGTGGCTTTTCAAATAAAACAGGGATAGAACCCACAGCCAAAGCTTCCCACAACCTTAAACTATTGGGACCTGCACCTGCAGGGCAAAGTGCAAATACCGAGTCAGATAAAATTTCGTTGTAATTTTTTACAGATGCATCAACTTTATAAGAAGAATCAAGATCTAAATTTTTTACTTGATGGCCATAAACCACATCTTCATAATGCCATCTATCTTGAATGCGTATATAAAAATCCGGTTCGTTCGAAAACTTCTGAAAATTTAATCGGTCATGAGTTAGATAATGATCAATGTGCGCACCAATAAATGAAGCTAGGTATTTTTTTTTTGATGCTAACTTTCCTACTTTAATTCCGCCTGATCTTTTAGGATCTTCCACATTGACTGCATATAAAGACCAAGGATGAATATTTATTTTTTCGTAATTTAATTTAGTTTCATTTGTAAGGTGAGGCAACCACAGATCATCAACACCTACATCAAGCCATGCGTCTAAATATCTTTCCCAATAAACATGCTGGCATACAGAATGCACCCTGAGAGAAAAATCAAACTCTGATAGAGCATGCCGAATTCCAGAAATTTTAACCTTTACCGAAGCAATAAAATCTTCAGGGAAGTTTTTTGTATCTATGAATGTAGCCCAGGGAATACCAAGGTAGATATGAAAAGTATTATTCTCTACGAATGGTGAAATTAACTCTAAATGATTTATAAAGGCAGCCTTTTCTGTAATACAAGGAAATTGCCAAAAAAGATTATTTGACCCTAGAGACTGATCTTCAATTTTAAATGGTGATAGATTTAAAACAGAACTTAAAAATCCCTTTTCAAAGTAAAGCTTTATGAGATCCTTTCCCTCTATTCCATCAAAATATTTAAAAGGGACTGATTTGTAGCCGGAAGAGAGACTGTCTCTAAATATAAGATCTTCATTGACTTTCTTTACGGTAAATCGATTAAACCAAAATGAATCCATTTAGGTTTACTTGCTTAGATGAAGCGCTGGTTTATTAACCAACTCCTCATATTCAGATGGTGTTCCGCAAAAAACAACATCCTTTTTATCAACTAATTCATAGGAAATATTTAGGTTTTGATTAATCAATAGATTGTAAAGGGGCGCAACATAATATTCATTATTTACAGTGAGTTTCTTTTTTTTTGCTTCGAGATATGCGTCTTTAAATAATTTAATTTTTCTAAAATAATAAAGACCGTCACTACAGTAGTTAGAGATTCTATCTTTTTCTGTTGTTCTGATAACAGATTGGTTTGACCCAGGCTCTATAAATGACCAACCATCACCTTCGCCAATAAAAACCTCCAAGTATCCATCACAATTAGAAGTCCAACTAGGTTTACTAAAATTTAATCTAAAAGTATCCACATTGAATATATACAATTCATCATCAATAGGATTAGTTAACTTAAGAATTCCTTCATAGCATGTATGTGCTTGACCTTCGGTTTCATAATCTAAAATAACGACTTGGTAATTATCAATGCTCATTTTCTTTAACTCATTTTGAATAAAATGCTCCGCATCAAAATCACTTCTGGCTATGAACAAAAACAAATCGGTAGAAAAATATTTTTTAAAAGAGTTCACGGCGTGAAAAAAAATTGAATGTCCTTCAAGATTAAGCTGATATTTTGGTAGCTTATAGCCCTGATCAAAAAATCTACTACTTTTACCAACCATCGGAAAAATGAACATTGTTATTTTTTATAAAAATAGATTGAATATAGACGGATAGCGTTTGCAAGTAGTGTGTCTTGTTTAGACTTATTGTCGGAATGTAGTGGGAGCATAGAAAAAAATAATAAAATAACCTGAGGCATAATAGACTGAACAGAAATATCACCCAATAAAGCAGAAGAAGAAAACTTGTCTTGAATTTCACGAATTCTTTTATCTACATTAATGTTGAATTCAAACGTCATCCTGTCTCGCTTAGCTTCCAAAACATTTGAAATAATAAAGTCATACAAGCCTATTACGGAATGCGTTATTTTTGCATAATCATAGCTTACATCACCATAATTCATAAAATTGCCATCGTCATCCAAAGCTCTTGGATCAATCAACTTTAGACCTTCGGATCTTGAGTCATAAATCATATTGCTAAAACACATATCGCCATGAATTAATCCAGGAACTGGATCTAACTCGTAAATTAACTTTGTCATTTCATCTAATATTTTATTGATTGATGGCAGATTGATTCCATTAAATGAAATATCGCAGTCAAGTTCGTCTAAATTTTTGGAAAAGAAATCGTGTAATCTTTTTCTGGTTTTATCAATTACTATAGATTTTCTTAGATCTAAAATATCTTTGGAAGTTTTAACTGGATTATGCAATACGCTCTCAGAAAACCACTTGGTGCATATTGAAAAAATCTTATCCCAAAAATAAGAAGGATTTCTTCCATGAACAAATGCTTCATTTAAGGGCAAGGCACAAAGATACTCTGTTTCGTAAAATGGTAGTCCGTCTTTATCATGTCCGCATTGGATTAATTGAGGAGTATATTTTTTTAAACTTGAAGGCAATTCAAAAAACCATTTACCTTCGCACTCAATTTTTTCTATAGGGCTACCCATTTTTCTCACCACACCTTCTGAGATTTGAAGGTTATTAAATTTTCTTTGAGTGGTGATTTGTGTTCTCGCTTTATAAAAAGTATTAATATGGCCGAAATCTAGCCATTCCTCCGCAATAACACGATTCATGGAAATTTGTCGATCATATTCATTGACGGCTAATACAAAATTACTAGAAGAAGCTATTAGGTCTTTAGCCAATAAAGGAATATTGGAGAATGAAAAAAAACCTGACCATACTAAATTATCTTTATGATCTTGCTTGTCAATCTGCCAGGAATAATCATCTTGAGTTCTCCCAAGAACAATTAAATCATCATCTAAAGGGTAAGAATTAAGCAATGTATCGCCATGAAGAACTTTTAGAGTTTCATCGTAAATACCAATTGAATTTATACAATAAAGTAACGACTGGGCTAAGTTAAAATCATTAGGTACATAAATTAAATTAAAGCCAAGTTGATTTAATTGTTTGCTGTAAATTTCATCAGGAACAAACCCTTCGGGCAAAGAAAGCCATAGAGTTTCTTTGGGAAAAGATTTGGAAAGTTTTTCAAATTGATGCTCATACAATTTCTTGTTACCAACAGGCAGAAAACAAGGGGGAAGTTTACCGAGCTCTATAGTAAATTCAGAGTCAACATATGCGGCCGAAGTAATTAAAATCATTTAATTTTTAACAGGTCTTTAATTTCACTACGGCTTAAATTAACAAATTCTTCTGGGCGTATTGCTTTATCATCGACGTAAAAACCCTCATCACCACACCAAGGTTTTCCTATATGGATTTCATCAAATGGAATGTTGTGCTTATTCAACCAAGCTACAATTATAGGTACTGTATTAGCAATAATCTTTCCAATATTTGAATCAAAAGTTTTCATGTTTCTGCTTGTGTAGAAAACGATTTCATAGCCATCATTTTTGTAATTAATTAATTTATTAACTACTTCTTTATTTGGCAAGCAATTCTCATATGAGCTATCAAATTTACTTGCGATCGTTCCGTCAATATCTAAGATTAATCTTTTCATTTTACAAATTTGTAACCATATATGTTTTTCCGAAATATTAATTATTTTTCAATAGGTTAAAATTAAGGTTTTTAAAAATTTTATCCCACTCAAGAGGGTCACCCCTCCAATCATAATCTTTAAAATCAGGCTGCTCAACGTAAACTAAAGAAAAAAATGGTTTTTCAAATCTAGAATTTAGCAAACCTATAAGATCGTTTTCGGAGTTTATGTCGTAACCTCCGCCTGTACGAAAAAAAATAATTTTGTTTTTTGGATTATTTAATTCAAAAAATCTTGTGGTTAAAAATTTATATTTTGATATAACATTTTGCACTTCTAAAACATAGTTATCAGCGATTAAATTATTTGAATCTCTTGAAAAATCATGGTGATATTTAATTCCGACATCAGGATTAATAATGCTATCACGATCATTAATCAATGTAAGCTTATTTACGTCAAACAATGATTCAATATCTGGATCTTGCAAAAAGAATTTAAGTGAATTTAGCGGTGTAACCCACCAATCAAAGGGATAAGCTTCACTAACATTAAAATAACGACGAATATTGTAAGAAATTGTACAGTCTGCGCCTAAGCTGACAACATGCGTAATTGTATCTTTCTTAATTTCATCTATATTTATATACATTTTTTAATTTAATAAGGGTAGAATTTCGTCTAGATTTAGAACTTCATCACTCGCAAGTCCTCTCAACTCCAATGGACATTGAGCTACTTCTATACCACTCATCCACAGACTTAAACCAACTGAAATGTGTCCAAAAAGATAGTTTTCACTTTGAGAAAATAAATCTGAGTGTAATTTTTTATGCGTATCTTTTTCATTATAAGTTCCAAGAAATACTGAAATATTCTCAAATGAGCCAATCGCAATTTGATCTCCGCAACCAAAACCCCACTCTTCGTACCTATAAGCGCTTTCAGTATGGACAATATTTTTCGTATTAGACTGGTAAATTAATCTTTGCCAGAAATTGGGAAATCTTCTATAGCCTATAACGGTGTCAGGCCTCATTTTTACAACTAAATCAAAATTAGTTGTGGATTGCTTAAGCATTTTTAGTACATTTGCATTGTGAAAATACATTTTTTCAGCATTACTCATCATCGCAAATTCTGACAATGATTCATCTACCGCCTGAATCTCACAAACATTCCCGTACTCCTTTAAAGACTTCTTGATACTTTCAAGGTCAACATCTTTAGATGATCTTGCTTTAAAAAAATTTTCACATTTAGTTGTGACTAAATCTACTCCAATCTGCTCTTTCATTTCAATAATCTTTTTAGCTGACTCTGGAGTTACAAATCTACCCAAATGTGACCATGAAAATTTTTTTTCTCCATGCTTATTCCAGGTACTAACAAAAAAATGATATTCAGCATCTGGCTGCAAAAATTCATGCCATGATTTAAAAGCTTTTTGAAAGCCTCTAATTTGACCACAAATACAAATTGCAATTTTAGGTTTTTTTGCAAAAAAGTTTTCACGTGATAATTTTGATAGCTTGTTATTTAAAACATCGAAATTTGACAAACAATTCAATCGATTAAAAAAATAATCATAGTTTTCCAAGATTTGTTTAGGTATGTTTGCTGTAAAAATGTTTTTTAAATTAATGTATTTTGCATCGTATACAGATGCTGCTTGAAAAAATGATATTAATGTACCCATATAATTCTTATCTTCAAATAAATTATATTCACTTAATATTTCAGTTAAAATTTGACGCAAATGAATAAACGCATCTTGATTTGACCAAACCCAGTACCATTGCTGCGGCTTAAATTTAACTAGAAGATTTATTACTTCGTCTCTTTTTATTTCTACTAATTCGGGCATCAAATAAATAAGATTCATGCATTGATATACATTCTCTATTTTTAAATCTTGAAATACATCAAATACTAATGGTCTAATTAAATCTCGAGATATAAATCTATCGTGGAATCCGCCTAAAATGGATGCCCTGTAAATTGCATTAGATAGTAAAGGAAGGTCAGTATTAAAATCAAAAGATTGAGAAAGTAAATATTTAATAATATGATTATTTATTTCTCCGGTTGAGATTGCATCAGCCAATAATTTAGGATTGCTTATTAAATTTAAATAATGATCTGGAGAGTTTTGCATATATTAATTATTTTTTACAAAGCCAAAAGAATGTGGATTGGTGCTTGATAATAAAACTACACTTGTTGATAAATTTAACCTTTTAGCCCATTGCTTTGCGATATGTAGCGTTTGTTTTGATTTAAAATCAAATGCTGAGTTATTTGTAATGCTAGATTCTCTTATCCTATATTTATACAAAGATTTATTTACCCTTTTAAAATTAGTTACCTCTGAAATTTTTAAGCATAGATCCCAATCTTCACCATATTTAAACTCGCTTATCTCTGTTGCGCTCCATTTCCTAGATCTATTCCAATCTCGAACTCTGAATATTCTAAAATGGGTAAATATATTGCCAAACATAAGACCTGTTCTATTGTAATTATTCGGTGACCATCCATCTTCTAGGTACACTCCACTTTCATCAATCTTCTCGTATCCCGTTGAAATAAGTCCAATGTCTGGATTTCCTCTAAATGCTTTTATGCATTCTGCGAGACATTCTTCTTTTAAAAGATCGTCCGAATCTAAGAATCCAATAAATTCACCTCGAGAAAAATTAATTAATGCATTTCTCGCAAAGGTGACATTTTTATGGATTTTTCCCTCTATAAATCTAACTTTGGAGTTAGAAGCATATTCAGCTTTAAGCATCTCGAGGGTTCCATCATCTGAAGCGTCATCGTAGATAACAATTTCAAAATCTTTTAATGTTTGATTTAAAACGCTATCTACAGCAAATTTCGCAAAATGTCCGGTATTATAAACTGGGATACAAATTGAAACTAAAGGTATATCGTCATTTTGCAATTCGTACGGCTTTCCAAACCAACCACGCATTGCAGGTAATTTCTTCTGCAAAAGATCGCGAGAAATTTTTCTGTCGGACTCTCTATCGGTTTCGTTTTTTCCAGATGGCGGTTCTTGATGCAAATCAACGGCATCTAATACTGGAATAAAGTAATACCCCTTCTGGTATATTCTGTAGCCGGCTTCGTTATCTTCACATCCCCAAACATTAAAGTCTTCATCGTACATACCTGCGTCAATGATAACTTTTTTCTTATAAGCCACGTGCCCAGACGAAAATGCACGATACGGGAATTCATCATTCTTTAAATAATTAGTATCTTCATATAATTTATATCTCCAATCTCTTGTGATGCCATCTGGAGTATCCTCCATGGTGGAGTTTTCAGATTTAATGTCTTTGAATTTTTTTAAGTTTTTTACATCTTTAAGAATGTCATCATCAGAAATTCCCGTTGGGTCCACAAATCGCTGATGGCCAAGCAACACAACGTTTTCAAAATGATGGAGGTACTGCATAAAGGATTCGATAAAGACTGGGAGTGGAATAAGGTCACAATCGATAATTGAAATATTATTGTGGCTAGCTGCTCTTATCCCTAAATTTCGTGCTGCAGACAATCGATAGCCATCGTCAGATTGCTTAACATACTTCAAATCTAACAACTTAGAATATTTATCAATGACCCGCATGACGTCATCAGAGCTTCCATCATCTACAACAATCACTTCGATTAGTTCGCGCGGATAAGTTTGTTGCCATATGCCCGCTAAACATCTCGACAGTCTCTCTGATCGGTTATATACCGGAACTACAATTGAAATTTTTTCAGAATAATCTTTAGGATTCTTGGCATAGTAATCTTTTACAAACTCAGTCATCACAGAATAGTCATTACCAGGGCATTGGGGTTCAGGAAGTGACAAGCCATCAATCTTAGGCTGGGGGAATACTTTTTTAGATACCTCATGCTCAAAGAAGGATCCTTTTTTTACAATAAAATTTCGCTGAGGTTCAAAAGGGTTGTATGATTTGGCATAAAAATTTGAAAGGCCCAATGAAGATAAATAGTTGGTGACAGCGACTTCATGATTTTTTAATTGCTCTAACTTCAATGCTGTACTTGTTTGTGTACTATGAACTCTGTAATAGTAAAGAGTCTCGTTAATATATGAAATCTTAGTTACCGTAGATAGCTTCAGAAAAAAATCGTAATCAACCGCATTAGTTAGAATCTCGTCAAAGCCTTCTGTTCTGAAATACAAGGCTCTTCTGAACGACCTAAGGTGTGGCATGCTCATGCCCACCAAATTATCA
>JACCDP011350565.1_pt1 | contig 14290 bp, 8 predicted proteins | sample 7445841 | NCBI WGS metagenome assembly JACCDP01 (sample SAMN15323441, study PRJNA562643) | freshwater metagenome | isolation source: river surface water | place: USA:Blue River Watershed | collected 2017-08-17
AACGATCAGGGTGATAGTCCGGGTGAGATGGCTACGCTGAGCGCAGTCAACCTCGGTACTGGTCTCGTACCTGCGCAGGTCGCCATGGGCGAGCGTCATACCTGTGTCGTGATGACGACGAATGCCGTCAAATGCTTCGGCGTAGGGTCTGCGGGCCAACTCGGCAATGGGACCGGGAATGGATATGGCAGCAATTCGTCCGCCATCGGCGATGACATCCCGTTCGTCGATTTGCGTACACCGTAGATTCCAACCTATTCATACTCCTTTCCCGTACCGCACGTGCCTCGGCACGTGCGGATTTTTGCACACCAATGACGAATACACGCTGTATAGAAATTGTAGAGAGCACTTTGCTACAGTGAAAACGTTTTCATTTGGAAGGAATCACCCATGCAGCAGTTTTTTCACCGTGCGATATTCCGCCGCCTCCTAGCGGTCAGCGTCGTCCTGTTGGTGCTGTGCACACTGCCCATGGTGCAACAGCGTGGGACGCAGGCAGTCGCCGCGCAGTCGCGCTTGAGTCCCTCGTCCATGATTGCTGCGAGTGTAAACTACACCTGTGCGGTATTGCTCAATGGGTCGCTGAAGTGTTGGGGAGATAATGGTGCTGGAAATTTAGGTTTGGGCAACACCACCACAATCGGTGACAACAGTAGCGAAGTCGGTACGGGTATATTGGCAACCGATATCGGCCAAACGGTGAAGTATGTCGCCGCTGGAACACAAAGCACCACATGCGCAATCCGGGCCGATGGCAAGACCGTCTGTTGGGGTAATGGGTTATTTGGCATGCTCGGGAATGGCGGCAATGCGCTGTCCAATTTGTATATTGGCGATGCAAGCGGAGAAATGGGCAGTGCGCTCACGCCTGTTGACTTCGGTACGAGTTACGCAGTCGGCCTGGATATTGGGGAGAGACACGCCTGTGCCTTGATGGCTACGGGTGACGTCAAATGTTGGGGAGCTAATGTGTATGGAGAAGTCGGCGTCGATGGTGGTGTCCTGACCCTTGCACAGATGGGAACCAACTGGCCATCGGTCAATTTGGGAACTGGTCGTACTGCCCTTGCAGTCACCGCGGGCTATAACCACACCTGTGCAATCCTCGACACTACACGCGATGTGAAGTGCTGGGGTTTGAACGATCTCGGTCAATTGGGCTATGGCGACACCACCAATCGAGGATATACCGCCTTGGCGAGCGCAACTATGCCCACGGTGAACTTGGGTGTGGGGCGTACAGCGATGGCCATCGAAGCAGGGGGGTTTTTCACCTGTGCCCTGTTAGATGATGGCACGGTCAAATGTTGGGGGTACAACAGAAACGGCCAACTCGGCCAGAATTCGACAGCAATCATAGGCGACGAATCCACCGAGATGGCTAATCTGACGGCAATTTATCTCGGCGATGGCCGTACCGCCAAGCATATTGCCGTTTCGCAAAATCCCGCGATTAACTCCGTCTGTGCCATCTTGGATGATAATTCCCTCAAATGTTGGGGATGGAATGGCTACGGTCAACTCGGTTTGGGTGACACCAGTGACCGAGGTGACGAATCCGGCGAAATGCTCACATTGGGAACAGTCAATCTCGGGACTGGTCAGGTACCTGCACAAATTGCAATGGGTGATGCGCACGTTTGTGTGTTGTTGACGTCGACCAACATCAAATGCTTTGGATACGGCTATTTTGGGCAGTTGGCCAACGGCACTGGCGCAAGCTACGGTTCTCGTATCGCCGATATGGGCGACGCACTGCCCATTGTCGATCTGGATGGTGTTTCCCCGACGGTAACGATCACGCCAACCGCCAGTGTAACGAGTACGCCAAACGTCACCTCGACGCCGAGCAAAACCTACACCCGCACCATGACCCTCACCCGTAGCAAGACCCCAACACGCAGCAAGACAAAAACCAAAACCAAAACCCCCACCAAGTCCAAAACCCCGACACGTACACCGGTCGGGTACGTGTCGCGTGTCGCTGCAGTAGCCAGCGGATCCAGTCACTCCTGCGCCATCTTGGCCAGCTCGGTGGTCAAATGCTGGGGGCTCAATACCAATGGACAACTCGGACTGGGCGATACGTCTGACCGTGGTGACGCCGGTGGCGAAATGGGCAATTCCCTCCCCGCTGTTGATTTGGGGACCGGTGTGCTGGCCAGCAAAATCTATGCGGGCAATGACCATACCTGCATATTGACCACCACCAAACGCGTCAAGTGTTGGGGTGGCAACGGTACCGGTCAACTCGGCGTCGGCGATACCAATCATCGCGGCGATGGCAGTGGCGAAATGGGCGAAAACCTCCCCTACGTGAACGTCGGCACCGATCGGACCGCAACTGCGTTGGCACTCGGCGAAGGCAGCACCTGTGCACTGCTCGACAACGCAACGGTCGTCTGCTGGGGTTTTAACATGTTTGGTCAGTTGGGCGTTGGGTCGACAGACACTATAGGTGATGCAAGCGGCGAAATGGGCGATGCGCTCCTCCCGGTTGATGTCGGTACGGGCCGGACGGTCAAGAGCATCGCAGCGCGTTCTTTGGGCTACTGCGCACTCTTGGATGATGACTCCATCAAATGTTGGGGCGACAACCGGGACGGCCAACTCGGCGTCGGCGACACCGACCATCGTGGCGATAGCAGTGGCGAGATGGGCGATTCGTTGGCACGTGTCCCGTTCAGTACCGATCTGACTCCCGTCGAACTCGCAGCCGACAAATACTCGACGTGCGCCCGCTTCGACGACGGCACGGTGCGCTGCTGGGGGTCGAATGGCTTCGGCGCATTGGGCATCGATGATGCCGTTAACCGTGGCGAATCCACCGGCCAAATCGCAGCCCTGAGCGCCATCAACCTCGGCAGTGGCCATACCGCCAAGCGCATCTATGGCGGCCTCGGGAACTCGTTCTGCGCACTCCTCGACGACAATGCACTCAAGTGCTGGGGCGACAACTCCGATGCCAATTTGGGCATTGGCGTCGGTGCTACCGACACCAACTGGGGCAATGCAACCGGCGAGATGGGCGATGTGCTACCCACGATTGATGTCGGCACGGGGACGACCGTCAGCGCACTCAGCATTGGCAGCGACTTCCGCTGTGCCATCCTCACCATCAGCACCGGGGTCAAATGCTGGGGCGAGAATAGCAACGGCCAACTGGGCAGCGGCTCGACCACCGAAGACTACGGCGTCTACCCGGCAAGCGACATGGGCGACGCCCTCCCGTTTGTGCGCCTGGGCATCATCATCCCCAGCACGTCCACCCCGACCCCCACCAAAACCCTGACCCCGTCGCGCACCAAGAGCCCGACCAAGACCCTCAGCCCGACCCGGACTGCGACGCAGACACGCACCCCGACGCCGTAGAACAGCAGTCGTTCGCAGTTTCGTTGGAAAAACACCCACACCGCACGCGCTACGGCGCGTGCGGTTTTGCTGTACGTCACCACCACAATCGGCATCGCTAACCACCACATATGATTTTTGGATCGATTGCTGTACCGAAGGACTCTTACGATCTCGCATCGTATGTCTCCATAGTATCGCGTCTCCGTCGATGCAACAGGCATCCGAATACAGATACTTCGCTTCTGCATGTGACACTATTGTGCCGATTTAAAATATGGCATTGTTGTCCTCGGTATTCAGTGTATTTATTTATTACACTTCTGCATTGTTTTTGTCGTATATTTTTTTGTTAAAAATAGTTAAATACTCAATATACATATTTATTTTCTTGGTTCATACAGAGGTAATTCAAAAACCTATCTTGCACGGTCCACATGGAGAAAAAAGACTCCAGCACTACGACATATTACATCCTTGAGCACATTGACCTAGGAGGGTCGAGAAATACCGTCTGCCGAAATCAGAATTATTGTCGCCGTATCTGTAGCAAAATTCTTCTTTGGATGGAGAATATGCATTTTTGCTGACAGAAAACACTCAGTCCGTCCGTAGAATATCTCTGTTACATTTACAAAATTAAAATTATAAAATACAAACAAATTATATTAATACAAAAACATATTTTTTAAACATGATAAATGCTCGGTAAACAGTGGAAAGTATGGTAACATATATTTATTTTAATGATTGGAAGAGTGCATGCGTCGTCTGCTTCGATTTGTGGTGTTTTGCGTGGTGACTGTGTGTGTGTGTGGCGCGTGGGTATGGCGCAGCGGGCTGCCGGCGGTAACTGCGCAATCGCGCTTGAGTCGCTCGACACAGCTTTCGGCAGGCGGTGACCACACCTGCGCACTCCTGACTTCAGGGGTATTGAAGTGCTGGGGCGCGAACGGGGCTGGTCAGTTAGGGTACGGCAATACCGCAGTGTATGGCGATAACGCAGCCGAAATGGGCGCAGCACTGCCTGCAGTCGATGTCAATCAATCCATCAAAGCCATCAGCAGTGGAGTTGCATTTACATGTGCAATTCGGGCCGATAACACGACAGTCTGCTGGGGTGAAAACGGTATAGGGCAGTTAGGCGTAGGAAATCAGAATAATGTCGGTGATTCTCCTGGCGAAATGGGAGCGGCATTACTGACTGTCGATTTCGGGACGAGTTATGCGACCTCGTTGAGTACTGCACGAAACCACAGTTGTGCCATCTTGGCTACTGGGGAAGTCAAATGTTGGGGCTTTAACGGCAATGGTCAACTGGGTGTCGATGGTCATCACGGCAAAATGAGCGGGCAGATGGGTGCAAATCTCCCGGCCGTCAATCTCGGTGCGGGACGAACTGCACGTGCAATCGCGACGGGGGAATTGCACAGCTGCGCAATTCTCGACACCCATGCGGTCAAATGCTGGGGTGGCAATAGCTATGGGCAACTCGGATATGGCGACACAAGCTCTCGTGCGTACCCAGATTTGGGCGACACACTACAGACTGTTGATCTCGGCATTGGTCGCACTGCAACTGCGATTGCTGCAGGCGCACACGAAACATGTGTGATTTTGGATACGAGTGCACTCATATGTTGGGGATTCAATGCAAACGGACAGCTCGGTGTAAATTCGACCACAAATGTCGGCGATGATGCAGACGAAATGGGCGCGAGGTTACAACCGGTCTATCTTGGCGAGAGCCGGACCGCCCGTTCGGTGCATATGGCTACGCGAGGCGACATAGACTATACCTGTGCCGTACTCGATAATGCATCTCTCAAATGTTGGGGTGGGAATGACATGGGTCAACTCGGACAAGGCGATGACGTCAATCGCGGTGACGTCGCCGGAGGGATGGAATCTCTGGCTGCAGTAAACCTCGGCGTAAATCAAACGGTATCTCAGGTGAGTGTGGGTGCAGCGCACAATTGTGTGCTGTTGGTATCTACAAATATCAAATGCTTTGGGCATGCAAATAACGGGAAGTTGGGTGATGGGAGTGGCATACGTTGGGGGAGCGATCTCAGCTCACTCGGTGATGCAATCCCCATCGTCGATCTGGAAGATGCTGTGTCAACACCAACCGCATCCCCGACCGAATCGAATTCACCGACTGCAACAGCGTCCTCCACTGCAACAGCGTCCTCCACTGCAACAGCGTCCTCCACTGCAATAGCGTCCTCCACTGCAATAGCGTCCTCCACTGCAACAGCGTCCTCCACTGCAACAGCGTCCTCGACTGTGACAGCGTCCTCCACTGCGACAGTGTCCTCGACTGTCACGAAAACACCATCCAAAACCCTCACCCGCAGCAAGACTCCGACGCGCACCAAAACCAAAACCAAAACCAAAACGCCCACACGGTCAAAAACCCCGACGCAGACACCGGTGGGGTACGTCTCGCGCGTGCACTTAATCGCCAGCGGTGTACGACACACGTGTGCGTTGTTAGCGAACACCACCGTGAAGTGTTGGGGGTACAACGGTTCAGGAGAACTCGGTATCGGCGACACGACCACCCGTGGCGATACGGTCGGCGAAATGGGCAACGGCTTGGCGACAGTCAATCTCGGAACCGGTGTGTATGTCAAAAAGATGTATGCAGGGGGATTCCACACGTGTGTGTTGACGACAACAAACCAAATAAAGTGTTGGGGCAACAATGAATATGGGCAACTTGGACTCGAAGATACCAACAATCGTGGTGATGCACCGGGCGAAATGGGCGATGCACTCCCGTTTGTCGAACTCGGTACCAGCGGCAGTATCAGTCAACTCTCACTCGGCGATGGTTTCTCCTGTGCGTTGTTGGATACAGGAACGGTGTGGTGTTGGGGACACAATGGATGGGGCCAATTGGGCATTGGTTCGACGACGAATACAGCGAATGCACTCGTACCAGTCGACCTCGGTACAGGTCGTACTGCCGTATCCATCGCTGCACGTTCGTACGGCGTTTGTGCCATCCTCGATGATGGATCCATCAAATGTTGGGGCGACAATCGTGCAGGCCAGATTGGCCTCGGTGATACGACAGAACGTGGGATTAATGCCGGAGAAATGGGCGACAACTTGCCGACGCTCCCATTTGCCGCATATTTGACACCCATTGAACTCGCGGGGGGTGCATACAGCACATGCGCACGCTTCGACGACGGTACCGTCCGGTGTTGGGGCCGCGGTGACAACGGTGCCTTGGGAACCGGCGCGAGCGACAATAGGGGCGACACAGCGGGTGCAGTCGCTGCCCTCGCTGCAATAGATCTCGGGAGCGGACACACGGTCAAGCGTCTATTTGGAAGCAACTATTCAGAATACTGTGCAATCCTCGACGACGATACACTCAAGTGTTGGGGAAACAACGAGGATGCAAATCTTGGTATAGGGATAAGCTCGGTTAACAGCGGATGGGGGAATGAACCAGGCGAAATGGGCGACTTCTTGCCAACCGTCGATCTTGGAACAGGGGTAACGGTCACATCAGTAAGCACCGGCGCTGCGTTCCGTTGTGCGATATTGAAAACAAGCACTGCCGTCAAATGTTGGGGAAGAAACACCAACGGTCAACTTGGGCTCGAATCCACCTACGCCGGCTGGGGCGAATACCCCGACGCTACGATGGGTGATTTCCTCCCCTATGTACGCCTCGGCAGCATCATCCCCAGCACGTCCACACCGACCCCCACCAAAACATTGACCCCGTCGCGCACCAAAAGCCCGACCAAGACCCTCAGCCCGACCCGGACGGCGACGCAGACACGTACCCCGACGCCATAAATCAGCAGTCGTTCGCTGTTTCGGTGAAAAAAACCCGCACCGCACGCGCGCAGCGCGTGCGGTTTTGCGTTGCACGCCTCGCCCGACGGTACTCTGCTTCTGCGCTTGGTACAATACATGCATGCTATTTTGAATGAGAACATCGTGCCTGCAGATCGCACCGTCCTGACGCGTTACAACCTCGACGATGTCGTCGTCGCCTTTGCTGCCCAGCAACGGCCGCTGCGGCGCATCATCGTCCGCACTTTGGCATGGCTCCCGGCCCACCGCTTGGCACAGACGTTAGTCGACGCAGATGGATTGGCCGCTACCGCAGGCCTACCTGCCGCGTGTGCACTGCTCATCGAGCGCATTGCAGGAACATCCGACATCATCGGGGCAGCCCAGATCCCCGCAACCGGCGCCGTCGTGTGTGTGGCCAATCATCCGGGCTTGGTCGATGTCGCGGGGTTGTGTGTAGCTATCGGTAGGCAAGACATCCGCATCATCGCAGCAGAACGCCCGCTGTTACAGGCACTGCCGGGGTTCACGCAGCACCTGATCTCGGTCCCCGAGTCAGGCCCTGGGCGTGCACATGCGTTGCGCGCGGCAGTGCGTCATTTGCGGGCAGGCGGTGCGTTACTGACCTTCCCGGCGGGGCGCATCGAGCCGGATCCAGCGGTCCAAACCGATGCCCACGCGACCCTACCGCTCTGGTCCGACATGCCGGCGACCCTGCGCCGCGCAGTGCCTGGGGTACCGCTAGTGGCCATGTTGGCAAGCGGTGTCACATCGGCACGTGCCCTTTCCAACCCGCTCGTGCAACGAGTACCGGTGCGGCGCGATCGTGAATGGCTGGCAGCGACCTTACAGCTCATCATCCCCTGGTACAAGGCACGGGTGGTACGCATCCGCGTGGCGCAGGTCGCCGCACAAGAATCCGAACGGAATACGATGCATGCGCTGATTGTGGCAGAACGAAGAGCACGTGGCTTATCGCTCCCCGAAGCCTTGGAGGACAAATGAGTAGCATCGTCTGGATTCATGCCGATTGTCTGCGCCGTGAGTGTGCAGCCTTCCAACAATACCCCACCGCACCGGCGTTATTCGTATGGGACGACGTGGTGTTACGTGGCTACGGGTTGAGCCTCAAGCGGATGGTTTTTTTGTATGAATGCCTACTCGACCTCGATGTCGCCATCTATCGCGGTGATGTCGCTGCCCAGGTACGTGCATTTGCGAGCCTACACGGCGCACACACCATTGTGACCATGGCAACCGTGGCCCCACGCTTTGCCACCATCGTGACAGATCTGCGCACAACGCACACAGTCGAGGTGCTCGCCGACGAACCGTTTGTCGACGCGCCGGCAGACCTCGATATCGCTCGGTTTTCGCGCTATTGGTCACGTGTCCGTGGCGATGTCCTGCGCAAACCGACCCAACGCGGCTTATTCGACGAGGTGTGAGGGGGGAGCTGTCCGTTCGCTCCTCGATGTAAAGGGCGTCGGCAAATTGCGTGGGATCATTTTGCGCATCAGATGCCATTGCCTGTTGCCCAGCACCAACCACCCAAACAGCGAGAGGCGCTTGCCCACAATCAAGTAGCCGTTGCGTTGGTACAACGCAATAGCCGCTGGGTTGCTGGCACTGACAAACAAGCACACCGAGCCGATCGCAAGCCGTTGCGCCTCACCGACCGCGTGGTGCAACATCGCACTGGCGATGCCCAGCCGACGGTGCGTATGCCGCACGGCAACGTCCGAGATGTACATTTCGTTGGCGCCGATGTGATAATCCACCAACGAAAGAATCGTCAGTGCATAGAACGCCCGCCAAATCCCCAATGCCCGCATGAACAGCCACTCGACCGGTATGAGCGGCAACGCTCGACTCGTGATGCGCGCGCGCAACGCAATCGTTGCAACCACCGCTCCGTCTACCTCGGCGACCCAAATCCCTGACAGACCGGCACTGCCCTGGCGCCGCCAGATGTCTTGCATCAACGCCACACCCGCCGCATAGCGCCGTTCACCAAATGCCGCCAAGAACTTATCGTGGAAGGCATCACTATGCACATCAACCAGGGCGGCGATGTCATCCGCATGGGCACGGCGGATAGTGATTTCAGGGCGATCGGCGCTCATGCATCAAACCGCAAGCGCGTGCGACCCCCGACGGGTGCCGGGGTAACCTGCGTCAATGTTTCGGAACCATAGAACCACCACCACATAAACCGCGGGACACGCGTCATCCCACCACCTTGGCTGGCATGACACTTCCACGCAGCGATTTTGGCGGGGATGACATGGCGTGTATCCACAATGGTCGTAATCGGCGTTGCTTCTTCGGCGACGCGGACCACATCGATGTCGCCATTGCGCCCAAGGGTACGGGGGTTTTTGCCCAGCAAACGCATACCCGTGATGATGACTCGCAACAACGACGTCGAAAACGTCGAGTAGTACACCGCTGACACCCGCCATGTGGCCTGCGCCAATGCCAACATCGTCGCATGATGGATGGCAATATGATCGGGATGACCATAACCACCATAGGGTGGGAAGGTAATCAGGTACTGCGGCTCGAATGCATCAATAATCGCAGCGACACGCTCGGCGACATCCGTCACGGGCGCCATCACCAATGCTTCGGGGTGCAGATTATCGGGTGTGCCCGGCATATTACTGTCACGATAATTGAGAAAATGTACCGCACCGAGATCAAGCGCCTCGGCAGCGGCGAGTTGCTCTGCCGTCCGGAGCGCACGGACGTCTGCATGTGCTGCCAAAAAATGTTCATCGACGGTGCCGCATTCGCCCCGCGTGGCACAGACATAATGCACTTCCACCCCCGCAGCACGCGCCGCCAGGATGATACCTGCGTTCCCGAAGGCCTCGTCGTCTGGGTGTGCATAGACCACCAGCATGCGTTTGGGCGCGGTCACAGGGCGTCGTTCGTAGAGCTCGGTTTGTGGGCGAAAGACCGTTGCGGTCATACGGAACTCCTTGGAACAACGAGATTGCCCAACACACAGGATTGGCGCTCTCTGAGGGATTGAGTACCCCACTACTATACCGCATTCCGGTGAAGCATTCCGTTCTTTTGTGGGCAAAATCAATGCTATAATATGTCGTTATTACAGGAGTACGATGCTGATGAGCGCACCATCCCAACCGAGTATCGTCGACATCCTCAGCGACGCATATGCACGCCTCAACAGGGCTGCATGGATCGTCGCCATTCCCCTGGTGCTGAACGTCGCACTCTGGTACGGACCAGCAGTGTCGTTTGCGCCACTGCTCAATCAATCTGCCCAACTATTGCGCGACATGCAACCCGACGATGCACCCGAATCGACTGCCGAAATCCGTCAGATTCGCGATCAAACCATAACCGTCCTCGAAGAGCTCGGGAGCGACGACATGCGCCCGCAACTGGCCTGGCTCAATGCCGTGCCCTATACGGTATATGGCTTCCGTGCTGGTGGGGCGAGCGCAGACGCGGTCGGCTTACCGTTCATCAATGCCCAACCAGCCAAAGTCGACCCCACCACAGCCATCTGGGTCGAGGGCTTTGGCGATGTGGCACGGAGCTTTATCGTCGTTAATGTCGTCGGCTTGTTCATGACCGCGCTCTACCTGCTCCTGGTGGCAGGGAGTGTACGCGATGCTGTGCCCATGGACAAGTTTGGGGGCCAGCTCCTGCTAACCATGGGGCGTTTGCTGCTCTATGCACTGACCATCACGGCAATCGCCGTTGTGCTGTTGATTCCGCTGTCCATTTTCACCTTCCTGCTGATTAGTCTCAACCCCGCCTTCGGGGCATTTGTGCTCCTGGCAGGTTCGGCGATCTGGTTATGGGCGGGCATTTATCTGGGGTTCACCCGCGAGCTGATGGTCCTCAACGACTACGGTCCGTTCCAGGCAATACGGGCCAGCATCACGTTGGTGCGTACGTCGTTTTGGCGGGTGGTATCGTTCGTGGGGGTCTTGTTGGTCGTGGTCGCAGGGATAGGGATTGTGCTGGCAGGCATGATCGGTACCCAAGCAGGCCTCATCGGCGCAATTATTGTCAGTGCCTATCTGATGAGTGGGATATCCGTCGCACGCATGCGCTTCGTGCAACTCCATCAGGGTGCTCCGACCGTTCACATCGCCTAAAGAGTCTCGAGTGCTGCGCCTGGGGAGCAATCCCCTTGATCACAGGAAAGATAGTTGAATGACTGACGCATCAATGCAAGGATCCACCTACGACGAGAGTCAAATTCAGGTTCTCGAAGGTATGGAAGCGGTGCGCAAGCGCCCGGGCATGTACATTGGACCCACCGATATCAACGGCTTGCACACCATGGTGCGTGAAGTCGTCGACAACTCCGTCGATGAAGTCATGGCCGGTCGTGCCACCAAAGTCATGGTCACTATCCACCAAGACGGCTCGGTCACTGTCCGTGACGACGGCCAGGGCATCCCCGTCGGCATCCACCCCAAGATGGGCATCAGCACATTGACCGTAGTCATGACCGTGCTCCACGCCGGCGGCAAGTTCGGCGGCACCGGCTACAAAGTATCGTCTGGTCTGCACGGCGTGGGTGTCTCGGCAGTCAACGCCTTGTCGTCATACTGCAAAGTGACGGTCTATCGTGCCGGCCGCGAGTATTACCAAGAGTTCCGCTGCGGCGCACCCGTCAGCGAGGTCATCGAAGTCGGTCCCACCGAAGAACACGGCACCGAGACGACCTTCATGCCCGATACGACCATCATCCAGTCGATCGACTACAACTTCAAAACCCTGGCCCAGCGCTTCCGCGAGATGTCGTACCTCAACAAAGGACTCCGCTTCCGCTTCGTCGACGAACGCGACGGCAACGAGCTCAGCTTTTACTTCGAAGGTGGCATCGGCTCGTATGTGCGGCACCTCAACAAAGATCGCGTCACCCTCCACAAAAACCCATTTTATGTCGAGCGCGTGTCGGACGACGTCGCGGTCGAGATTTCGTTGCAATATACCGAAGCCTACGACACCGATTCGATCTATTCGTTTGCCAACAACATCAACAACACCGACGGCGGCGCGCACGTCACGGGCTTCCGCAATGCACTTACCCGGGTCATCAATGCCTATGCCCGGAGCAAGAATCTCCTCAAAGAAAACGAAGGCAACCTGACCGGGGACGACGTCCGCGAAGGCCTGACCGCGGTCATCAGCGTCAAGCTCCGCGACCCGCAGTTCAGCTCACAAACCAAAGAAAAGCTCGTCAGCCCGATTGCCGCCACCGCCGTTAATACCGTCTTTGGTGAAGCATTGCAGATGTGGCTCGAAGAAAACCCCGCCGAGGGCAAACGCGTCATCGAAAAGTGTATTTCGGCTGCTCGTACCCGTCTGGCCGTCCAAAAAGTCCGCGAAACAGCCCGCAAAGGCCTGCTCGAAGGCTTTTCGTTGCCCGGCAAATTGGCCGACTGCTCCGACAACAACCCCGCCAACTGCGAACTCTTCATCGTCGAAGGTGACAGCGCCGGCGGGAGTGCCAAGCAAGGCCGCGACCGACGCTTCCAGGCCATCCTCCCGTTGCGCGGCAAAATCCTCAACGTCGAGAAAAGCCGGCTCGACCGCATGCTCTCCAACAACGAAGTGCGCGCGCTGATAACCGCCATTGGTGCCAGCGTTGGCGATCAATTCGATATCTCCAAAATCCGCTACCATCGGGTCTTTTTGATGTCGGACGCCGACGTCGACGGGAGTCACATCCGCACCCTGTTGCTGACGTTCTTCTTCCGCTATATGCGCCCCCTGATTACCAGCGGCAATTTGTACATCGCCCAACCTCCGTTGTTCCGCGTCCGCGTCGGCAAAAACGATCGCTACGTATATACCGACCAAGACCGCGAAGCATACGTCGCTACCCTGACCCCGTCCGAACGCAACCGCGTCGAGCTCCAGCGCTACAAAGGGCTGGGCGAAATGAACGCCGAACAACTTTGGGATACGACGATGAACCCCGCCAACCGCGTGATCCTCAAGGTCACCATGGACGATGCCGTCGCCGCCGAAGAAACTTTCACCATGCTGATGGGCGACCTCGTCCCACCGCGCAAACGCTTCATCCAAACCCATGCCCCCGAGGTCCGCAACCTCGATATCTAGCCCTCGTATCCACACGCCTCTGCACAGCCCCACTCCATGCAGTGGGGCTGTGGTTCTTTTAATTAAAACAGATAAAACTTGCAAAATTGATTTTTCTCATTATACTACAGCATGTTGATTGTCAACCGCGAGTATAAGCACACGGAGGGTCGAGTGAATCCTGGAGCAAAGCGAATGTCGAGTTGGGTATTACTGTTTGGCGGGATACTCGTAGGAGCGCTGTTGATCTGGCAGGCAGTGGTCGCAGCGGGAGTCCCCGACCCGTTTGCTGCGGGGTTGCATCCGAATGCAGTCATTGTCAATACGAGTTTGATTGTGTTTCGTGAGGGACTCGAAGCAATATTGGTATTGGCAGCCATAACGGCTAGTTTTGTCGGTGAACAACGGCGTCACAACAAACCAATTATCTGGGGCGCACTCGTGGCATTTGTGGCCAGCATCGCCACGTGGTACATCGTTGTGGCGATTATCGACGCCATCGATGCGCCGTTGTTGGACATTCAAGCTGCTACCGGATTGCTTGCAATCGTCGTGTTGCTGGTCATCATGAACTGGTTTCTGCACACTATCTACTGGACCGGGGGGATCGGGATGCATAATCAAAAAAAGCGCGACATCATGGCCGGTGGTGCTACCGGGCTCACAGCGGCTGTTGGTTTGATGCTGCTGGGTTTTAGTGCTGTCTACCGCGAAGGCTTCGAGATTGTCTTGTTCTTGCAAAATGTCCGCCTCGGGGTAGGGCAGCAGACGGTAGTGGCAGGAGTGGTCATTGGACTATTCTTGACGGGAATCGTCGGTGCATTGACCTTTGCGACGCAGTACAAACTGCCATACAAACGCTTGCTCATTGTCACCGGTTTACTCTTGGCGTTTGTATTGGTGGTTATGGTCGGCGAACAAGTCCAAGAAATGCAGCAGGCACAGTGGATTACAACAACCGTCGTGCCATTGGCAATCCCAGGCTGGGCTGGGATGTGGTTTGCCGTAT
>JACCDP010742188.1_pt1 | contig 14289 bp, 7 predicted proteins | sample 7445841 | NCBI WGS metagenome assembly JACCDP01 (sample SAMN15323441, study PRJNA562643) | freshwater metagenome | isolation source: river surface water | place: USA:Blue River Watershed | collected 2017-08-17
AGTGCTCTTCGCGGTACAGCAAATTTCCGAGTTCATCGCTCAAATTCACAAATGCCGGAAACGACTGCAACGCATACGGCGCATTTGGATTTGGCCCATTTACATCGTATAAGATTGCCTGGTAATTGATGTAGGGTGGAGGAATGGTTTGGGAGAGGCTAGTGAAGGCCAGAATTAAAGTGATAAGGGCGAATAGAAGATTTTTCATTTGGTTATCTTTTAGTTTTTAATGCAGCGGATTGAGCTTCCAATAGATCTGCCATTTTGGGTTAAGCTTATGTTATTTGTCCCCCATCTGCTCAACGCGGAGGACCTTGTTGTGTTAATTGTACTAGACCAATAATAAAAATCATTGCCAGGGCCTTCGATAGCACCATTCGCATATGAACGTCCACCTGCAGCAGTAAATTTGAGTGGGGATCCATAAGCACCGTTTGGATTTGGTCCAGACCAACTCAACAATTCTGAATTTAGTTCTGTTGAAGATGGGATTCTATACCCCGTTGGACAAGGATTGTTTACACCATTCACTCCTTGCCACAGGTTAGTGTTTTGCGGACTGCGCCAATCGAATGGAGTATTCGGTGCTAGGATGAAATCACCATGAGCAGGCTGGTCGGTGCTACTCAATGTTGTGGTGGTTGCTGAAGTTCGGCACTGGTGCCCATCAGGTCTTCTGCCCCATTGGTAGAGATCTCCGTAGGCATTTGCGTCGGTGCTACTGGTGGCTGCTTGTGAAGCACCTAGGTTTCTGTCCATCCAGGTTTTACCTGTCGTGGGGTTGGTTACTTCTACAATGGTCGTTGGTCCAGAAGCACAGAACACTGTTCCTGTTGGATATTGCGTTGCTACTTGATTCAATACGTTCACACTAAAATTACATGTTTGTCCAGCGAGCGTGATGTTAAAGTTCGCTGGACCACTATTAGCGGGTGTACCTGAAATGATATAACTCACACTACCCGCACCAGAAGCCAAAAGGCCTGAGCTTAAGGTTGCTGTTAAGCCAGTTACTCCCGTTGAAGCAACACTTTGCCCGGCGTAGTATCCACCATTGCCTCCAGTGTAAGTTACGTTCGTGCTCACGCCACTCGCCGCTTGACCGCTGATAACCGAACCAGTTGTTGTAGCGCTTCCACAATTGATTGCGCCTAAAGTGGCAACAGTTTCTTTGATACAGCGAACGGAGAACCCGTCAGCTCGTTCGTCGGCGACAATTCCCGCAGCACTGCTATTTACACCAAGTCGACGAGCACTGTTGCCACTAACAGAGCTAGTCCAACAGAATACATAAATACCAACCCAACCCAAATTTCCATTATCGAAGAAACGGGCTCCAGCCAAAGGGAATTTCATTGGTGAAACAAAAGCACCTACAGCATTTTGTTGATTCCAACTCGCTCGCTCAGCATCCAATTCAGTTTCTGTTGGTAATCTATACCCACTTGGACAAGGGTTGTTCACCCCATTCACCCCTTGCCATAAATTTGCGTTTTGCGGGTTACGCCAATCACTTGGTGCAATAATAAAATCACCATGTGCCGGTTGGTCGGTGCTACTAAGGGTAGTGGTCGTTGCTGACGTACGGCACTGGTGCCCGTCGCTTCTGCGTCCCCATTGGTAGAGGTCTCCATAAGCGTTTGCGTCGGTACTACTAGTAGCTGCTTGTGAAGCACCTAGGTTTCGGTCCATCCAGGTTTTGCCGGTTGTAGGGTTGGTGACATCTACAATGGCCGTTGGTCCAGAAGCACAGAACACGCTGTTGGCTGGGTATTGCAATGCCAACGATACTACTGGGATACTTAACGTACAGGTTTGTCCTCCTAAGGAGATGGCGAAACTTGCGGTACCTGATGATGCAGGTGTTCCAGTGATGGTATAAGTCAATGTGCCACTGCCATTGGCCAATGTGCCGGCAGATAAGTTAGCAGTCAACCCTATGACGCCTGTAGAATTCACACTTTGTGCGCTATAGGTGCCGCCGTTACCTCCGGTGTAAGGCACGCTAGTACTCACGCCACTTGCAGTTGTGTTTTGTGTCAAGGTGCCCGTTGTCGTTGCTGTACTGCAGTTGAGTGCGGTGATTGCAGCTGGTGGCAAGGCCACCGGTATGCTCAGTGTACAGGTTTGTCCGCCAATGGAGATAGCAAAAATTGCTGTACCTGATGAAGAAGGCGTTCCAGTGATGGTATACGCTAAACTACCCCCGCCATTGGCCAGTGCACCAGAAAGAATGGTGGCAGTGAGTCCTGTGACTCCCGTTGACGCAATTGTTTGTCCCGAAAAAGCTCCGCCGTTTCCACCTGTGTAGCCAATTGAAGCACTGACGTTACTTGCAGGTGTACCTTGGGTTAAACTTCCTGTAATGGTTGCCGCACCACAATTCAAAGTACTCAAAGCTGCCGGCGGGTTGCAGGTTCCAGCAATGGTGATCCATGTCAAAGCTCCGTTGCAAATGCTGAGTACCTGTCCGTTTGAACCTGGTGCCAAGGTTTGCCAGGCACTGCCGTTCCAATACATCAATTCGTTTTGTTGGGTCCCGTTTTGAAATCCACTTCCCGCTGGACCCTGAGGCCCAGTTGCACCCGTTGGTCCCACAGGTCCTTGTGGTCCGGGAGCGCCTGCTGGTCCGGCAGGGCCAGTTAAACCTGACAAGGTCGGTGTGGTGTACGTACTTCCGTTGTTGTAAGTAAAGGTGAGTGTGCCGTTGCCGTTGTCAGCGATAGACGAAATACCTGATCCTGAATTGCCCGCATAAAAGGCATAAGGCACAGTTACGAGCTGCTCAGGCGCGGTAGCACTGATGGTTCCGTTGATGTCAAATTCAACCACCAAATAATACTTCCCTGTTTCCCATGGAATTTGGTTGAAGTTGGTGATTGGTCCGGCGAGGTAGAGACCGTCACCAATTTTGATGGTCACTTGTCCGTTCGCATCAGTGGATGAATAGTGCTCTTCGCGGTATAATAAATTCCCCAGTTCATCGCTCAAGTTCACAAAAGCCGGAAACGACTGCAAGGCATACGGCGCGTTCGGATTTGGTCCGTTTACATCATACAGAATTGCCTGGTAATTGATGTAGGGTGGTGGAATGGTTTGGGAGAAACCCATAAAGGCCATAGTAGCCAAAACAAAGGTGAAGAACCACTTTTTCATAGCATTTGATTTTGCAACACGAAAATAGTAAAAAGCTTGTTTTGAAAATGATACAACTAGAATTAAGGAATCTTTTTTCACTTACTTTAGACAAGTAACTTACTCATAAACCAAATTTTTTACTTTTGAGTAATATATTTTATAAACAACTGAATTTGTTATTTTTATAAAATTAATACTTTGGAATATCATGTAAAATTAAAGTAATACTTTGAAATATCATGTAAATTTAAAGTGATACTTTGGAATATCATGTCATTTTTAGTCGTACATTTGAAAAAGCAAGGTGCTGCTGTACCATTCGAAAAGGTGTAAGAATGTCATTCACAAGGGAACAATTTTTTATTGAAAACGACGGAAATAGCCTGTTTTTTTGGGGTGCCCGGCAAACGGGTAAAAGTACCCTGCTCAAACAGTTGTTTCCGGACGCGATGTTGTTCGATCTATTGCTGTCGGATGTCTTCCGGCGTTTGCACACGAATCCTGAATACCTCCGTCAAACGATCCTGGCGAAAAATGCGAAACTGGTTATCATCGATGAAATCCAACGCATTCCTGAATTGTTGAACGAAGTGCATTGGCTCATCGTCAACCACAACATCCAATTCATTTTGAGTGGTTCAAGTCCACGCAAGATCTTGCGCTCAGGTGAAAATCTACTCGGCGGAAGGGCCTTGAAATATGCCTTGTTTCCATTGACATACAAAGAAATTCCCAATTTTGACCTGCTGAAAGCTGTAAACAATGGCTTATTGCCAAGGCATTACTTATCGGAAAATCCAACACGCATGATCGCCGGATACATCGGCAATTACTTGAAAGATGAGATCGTTTCGGAAGCTAAGATCAGAAAAGTCGATGTCTTTGCGCGCTTCCTCCATGCAGCGGCATTTAGCCAGGGTGAAATGCTGAATTATACGTCCATCGCAACGGATTGTGGCGTATCGGCTGTGACGATCAAAGAGTATTTTCAAATCCTTGAAGATACTTTGTTGGGATACCATGTTCCGGTCTACCAGAAAAAGCCGAAACGAAGGGTAACAAAGGCCCCGAAATTCTATTTTTTTGACATTGGAATTGCCAATCATTTGCTGCACCGCGGTAAGATCGAGATAGGCAGTGAGCTCTTTGGACATGCCTTTGAATCACTTGTTTTTCAAGAATTAATGGCGCATCGTCACTACTCGGGGAAGGATTACCTCATCTCATATTGGCGAACGGCTTCTCAACTCGAAGTTGATTTTATTCTTGGAACGAATGAAGTGGCCATCGAAGTGAAATCTTCCGCAAAGATCACTTCCAAACACCTGAACGGACTAAAAGCTTTCATGGAAGAATACGAAGTTAAAAAAGCCATTGTGGTGAGCATGGAGCCTCTGCCGCGAATCGTTGACAACATACACATTCTTCCCTGGGATGAATTCTTCAAGCAGCTCTGGGCGGGCGAAGTGATTTCATAGAAACCGAATAAAATGCGAATGAATACTTTGCTCCTCGAAAATTTTTGTGCTCGAATCTCTTTCGTGAAGACGATTTTTCTCCTTTGTACGTTGTAAATTCGTGCAAATGTCTGTCCTGCGCCACATAATAATTCTGAGTTGCTTCCATTTGCTTCTCGCAAGCACAGCGCACGGACAATTATCCTCCTACCGCACCCGAAATCTGAAAGCTTCTTCTGATACGATCCGCTTGGACTCCTTGAGTATTTTTCCTAATTCATTTGAGGTAAGGTACAAAGACTCTTTGCTCAATTACACGGATTACTACCTGGATCATGCGCGAGCGGTTTTCTCGCTGCTTAAACCGGGAATCGACTCGGTAAAAATCACTTACCGCGTCTTGCCAATGAATCTTGCCAAGGTTTATGGACGCAGGGATACAAGCATCATTTACACCATCACAAAAGGAGATCGGGAAAAGTTCATGATCGCAAATAATTACGATGTAAACGAGGTTTTTGGTGGTTCTTCGCTGAACAAATCGGGGAGTATTTCGCGCGGGGTGTCTTTTGGCAACAGCCAGAATCTTGCGGTGAATTCCTCGCTCAACCTCGAACTTTCGGGCGATATTGCACCCAACCTTAAATTGCTCGCATCGGTTTCGGATGACAACCTCCCCATTCAACCGGATGGGAACACGAACAAATTACAGGAATTCGACAAGGTGTTTATTCAGTTGTACAACGACCGTTTTCGTTTGATTGCGGGTGATTTCTGGATCACAAAGCCGAAAGGGTATTTTTTGGCCTATAAAAAAAGAGCGCAGGGATTGACGATCGATTACAAGCTCAACAGTGATACCACCCGTCTGTGGCAAACGCAGGTCAGTGGTGCTTTATCGAAAGGAAAGTTTGCCCGACAAGTTGTGCAAGGGATTGAAGGCAATCAAGGCCCGTATAAATTGCGCGGTGTCGAAAATGAGCCTTTTATTATTATTCTCTCAGGTACAGAACGTGTTTACATCGACGGAAAACTGCTTGAAAGAGGACAGGAGTTTGACTACGTCATCAATTACAACACGGCTGAAGTGGTCTTTACGGCACGCAACCAAATCACGAAGGATTCGCGCATCGTTATTGAATTCCAGTATTCAGATCAGAATTATGCGCGCTCGCTTTTTCAGACTTCAACGACATATACTTCCAAGAAATTCAATTTTTGGTTGAACGCTTATTCTGAGCAGGATGCTAAAAATCAATCCCTTCAGCAAGATCTGTCGCCCGCACAGAAATTGTTGCTTTCAGAAATCGGTGACTCCCTCCAATTGGCGCGCACAAACAGCATCGACTCGGTTGGATTCATTGACAACCAGATTTTGTATAAAATGATCGATTCGCTTGGCTACGACTCGGTGCTGGTGTATTCTGTTCAGCCAGACTCGGCTGTTTACAGCGCTGTTTTTACCTTCGTAGGAGCAAATAAAGGCGACTATGTATTCAGCAATTTCAATGCTTTGGGAAAGGTTTACCGCTGGGTAGCGCCGGTAGCCGGAATCCCTCAGGGTGATTATATTCCGTCGCGCATCATCATCACACCAAAGCAGAAACAAATGCTGGCAGCCGGAGCTTCACTAAAACTGACGCCCAAACTCACCCTCGAAACGGAATGGGCCTACACGAAAGATGACTTGAATACCTTTTCAGCCATCGACAGCAAGGACGACCAAAGCGTTGCCAACCGGAGCAAATTGATCGGGACCATTCCCTTGTCGCGTGATACGGTTCCCCGGTGGGAGCTTGAAACGAAGGTTGAGATAGAAGCTTTGGAGCGGAATTTTAGTCCCATCGAGCAATACCGAGCCGTTGAATTCGACCGCGATTGGAACACCCGAAACAAAGGTTTTCAGGGCAATCAATTTTCGACCATTCTTGGGACCAATTTCGTCAACAAAAAATACGGGAATCTGAATCTGGAAGGACAGCAGTATGTCATCGGGAAGGACTATCAGGGATTGCGCGCAGCAACAAACGGGAAATGGAAGCAAAAAGGATTCAATGCCCGGTGGGATGGAAGTTATTTGTCGTCCGCAGCGGAAAAAAGAAATGAATTCGTGCGCCACCGATCGGAGTTCTCCCAGGATTTCAAATGGCTAAAAATTGGATACATTGATGACCATGAACTCAACCGTTTTATCGGTGGAAATGCTCCGTTGGAAACCACCAGTTATCAGTTCTTTGACTATCAATTTTATCTATCGAATGGGGATTCCATCAAGAATACATACAAGTTGTTCTACCGTGAACGCTACGACCGCCGTTCGGACAGCTCGTCCTTGGTTCCCATTGCGAAAGCCCGCACGACCGGTGGAGAGATCCGTTTCACAAAATTGAAAAATCAAGATTTGAACATTGTTACCAGTTATCGTGAGCTGAAGGTGTTGAATCCGGCGATACTCAATCAAACACCCGAAAACACCTTACTTGGCCGAGTGGAATATGAACTGCGCGCATTCAAAGGAGCCTTGACGTGGAACAGTTTCTATGAGATCGGTTCGGGCCTCGAATTGAAACGCGAGTTTCTTTACATACAGGTCAATGATGGACAGGGTATTTACGCATGGATCGATTACAACTCAGATGGAATCAAGGATTTGAATGAATTTGAAATTGCCCAGTTCGTCGACCAGGCGAATTACATCCGGGTATTTACACCGAGCAATGAATACACCAAAACTTATTCGAACGAATTCAATCAATCCATTTACTGGCGACCTGAGCGCATCTGGGCTTCGAAAAAAAACATGTTGAAATTCTTGTCGCGCTTTTCGGATCAAGTGCGCATTCGGATCAACCGAAAGACCGATTTGTTTGATGGGGTGGAAGCCTTCAATCCTTTTTCAACGGCCATTCGCGATACCAACTTGATCGCCACCAATTCGAACATTCGCAATACCTTCTTTTTCAATCGCACGTCCACAATTTTCAGTGCGGAATACACCTATCAGAATGCAAGCAGCAAAACCTTACTGGCTTCAGGGTTTGATTCCAAGGCCAACGAATACCATGAATTGGCGTTTCGCTGGAACATCCAAAAAGTTTTTTCCATTGAAGCCAAGGGACAACAAGGCACCAAGGACTCAGAGGCCGATTATACCAGCGGAAGAAATTACGCCTTGGACTATTATTCCTTGCAACCAAGTTTGATCTATCAACCTACAACTACCTTTCGTTTGTCCTTGGATGGTCGGTATGCAGAAAAACAAAACGATCAGAAATATGGCGGAGAAACAGCTTATTTGGCTGAACTGGGTACCACGTTTAAATACAATCAACCGGAAAAAGGAAGTCTTCAGGGCGGCTTCAAAATGGTTGGCATTACCTACGATGGTGATCAGAACTCAGCACTTGGTTTTGAAATGTTGGAGGCCTTGAAACCAGGGATCAATTACACCTGGAACATTAGCTACCAGCGGTCGGTGTCGAAAAGTTTGCAGATTTCAATTCAATACAACGGACGTCAATCTGAAAATGCGCGCATGATTCATTCCGGTGGGATGGAAGTCAGGGCGTTTTTCTAGTGCTGTTTCTTCTCCTCATACAATTGGCTTATCACACCATCCGATAAACGTACTTCAGGAACACCTACACTTGTTGCCCCCAATGCTTTTAACACAAAAAGATAAATGTCCATCGCAGAAACGATTACCTCTGCTGTGTTCGGCTTGAAGTCATAACGTTCGATGCGTTCTTCAATCGTCATGGGAGCAAGCGTTGCGTGCAAGGCTTCAATTTGTTCTACACGGATTTCCTTGCCATTCTTATTTAGGACATCACGTACTTTTTTGATGTTTCCACCGGTTGCAAATACCTGATAATATATGTTTTCTTTCAGGTTGCTAGCGATCCAATTTTGGATGTCCTGCCACGTTTGTTTTTCGGTTTTTCCTTTGAAGTGGCGTATGGATCCAATTGCGAATGATTTGAAACAGCTTGTTCCGTTTGCGTTGAAACTGATTTCTGTGCTACCTCCACCGACATCAATGATAACGGTATGCTGAATATCAGTTGGAACAACTGCTTGAATAGCTTTTGCGACCAGTTCTGCTTCCATTGCGCCATCAATGATTTCTATCGCAATGCCTGTTTCGTTCACAATCGCTTCCAAAATAGCCTTTTGATTCTGAGCGTCGCGCATGGCTGAAGTGGCAACTGCTTTGAAAAAGGTCACGTTGTGCGCGTCAATGGTTGCTTTGAACGAATGCAGTGCGTCCATCAAAAGCGCCAACTTTTCATTGGAAATGTTTCCCGTTTCAAATACATCTTCACCCAGTCGAATGGGGAGGCGCTCGTAGTGGACGTGCTCCAAGGATATACTTTCAGCTGTACCAGTGACTTTTGCAAGTAACAAGCGAACGGCATTTGAGCCAATGTCGATAGCTCCGAATTGCACCTGTTATTTTTTACGGAAAAATATTTTGATCGGCACCCCACAAAAATCAAAACGCTCGCGCAAACGATTTTCCAGAAAGCGTTTGTAGGAGTCGGGAATGTATTGCGGTAAATTGCAGAAAAAAGCAAAAGACGGCGCGTGTGTCGGCAATTGCTGCACGAATTTGATGCGGATGTATTTTCCTTTCATTGCCGGGGGAGGAGTTGCTTGAATGATTTCAAGCATCACGTCATTGAGCTGAGAAGTTGGGATCTTTTTGGTCCGGTTCTCATACACCATCATGGTTGCTTCCAGCGCTTTGTGGATGCGTTGTTTGTTGATTGCAGAGGTAAAAATGATCGGTACATCGTTGAAAGGAGCGAGCTCACTGCGGATCTTCTCCTCAAACTTGTTCATGGTATTTTGGTCCTTGTCGATGAGGTCCCATTTGTTGATAAGCACAACCACCCCTTTTGAATTCTTCTCGATGATGTAGTAGATATGCAGGTCCTGCTTTTGCAGTCCTTCTTCGGCATCGATCATGAAGATACATACATCTGCATTTTCGATTGTGCGCACCGAACGCAACACTGAATAATATTCAATGTCTTCCGTCACTTTCGATTTCTTGCGAATACCAGCCGTATCGATCAATAAAAAATCGAATCCAAAGGCTTTGTAGCGCGTGTTGATCGAATCGCGTGTTGTACCAGAAATGCTGGTCACGATGTTGCGTTCCTCACCGGTCAGGGCGTTTACCAACGAAGATTTCCCTACGTTTGGTCGTCCAACAATTGCAATCCGCGGGAGTTCGTCTTTTTCCAGGGTTGTAAGGTCCTCCTTGCTGAAATGTTTCACAAGTTCATCGAGCAGCTCCCCCGTTCCACTGCCATTGGTGGCTGATAAGTCGAACACATCACCCAGGCCGAATTGATAGAATTCTGCGGATAATCCGATGCGGTCGTTGTTATCCACTTTATTTGCAGCGATGAAAATTGGTTTTTTTGATTTGCGCAGCAGCGCAGCAACAGTTTCGTCCAGATCTACAATGCCCGTTGTCACATCCACCATGAAGACAATCACTGTTGCTTCCTGGATGGCGATTTCAACCTGCTTGCGAATTTCCTCCTCAAAAATGTCCTCCGAACCTTTGATGTATCCACCGGTATCGATAACCGAAAAGGAATACCCGTTCCAATCCCCTTTGCCATACAGGCGATCGCGTGTAACGCCACTGACCTCCTTTACGATTGCATCGCGGGATTCCGTCAAACGATTGAAAAGTGTTGATTTCCCGACATTGGGTCTTCCTACTATTGCTACTATATTACTCATTTGTATGTCTTAATGACCGTTGCACCTGGATTTGTTTCCACAACAGCACCATGGTTTGCAAGCGGATCAATATCCGTATTTCTTCAATTTATTTTCTGTCGAACGCCAGTCCTTGTCTACTTTTACGTAGGTTTCCAAAAACACCTTCTGATCGATGAATTTTTCAATTTCGAGTCGTGCTTCCCTGCCAATCCTTTTCAGCATTTCGCCACCTTTGCCGATGATAATGCCCCGCTGTGAATCGCGTTCGACGATGATCAATGCCCGGATGCGCGTCAAATTGGGTTCTTCATGGTATTCTTCAATTTCAACCTGGCAACTGTAGGGCACTTCCTTTTCGCAATGCAGGAAGATCTTCTCCCGGATGATCTCTGAAACAAAAAAGCGCATGGGTCGATCGGACAGTTCTTCTTTGTCATAGTAGGCCGGACTTTCAGGCACCAGTTCCAAAATGCGGTTCCAAACAATTTCAATGTTAAAGTCGTGCAAGGCCGAAATTGGGTAGACCTCCGCATGCGGAATTTTCTCCTTCCAATAACTCATGCGTTCTGTTACCTTTTCCTGGTTGCTAAGATCAATTTTATTGATGAGGCACAACACGGGCACCTTTAATTTTTGAATTTTTTCGAGCGTTTCCTGGTGATTCATCTCATTCTCCTTCGTGTCCGTGATGAAGATCAGCACATCCGCATCTTTCAGGGAAGTATTGACATATTCCATCATGGCCTCGTGGAGTTTATAAGCTGCGTTGACCACTCCAGGCGTATCAGAAAAAACGATCTGGTAATTTTCATCGTTGACGATTCCTAAAATGCGGTGCCGGGTGGTTTGCGCTTTAGAAGTGACGATAGAAAGTTTTTCACCCACCAGCCGGTTCATCAAAGTAGATTTACCCACGTTTGGACTTCCGACAATATTAACAAAACCAGATTTGTGCGACATTTTAAGAAAACGAAGTGCAAAGAAACGAAAAAAAGCGAAGCGACCGAGGTTTCAGGCGCATCTAACATTTGCGCTGGCAACACTATTTGTAGCTCCGACAGGAATCGAACCTGTATCTAAAGTTTAGGAAACTTTTGTTCTATCCGTTGAACTACGGAGCCAATGGACGACAAAATTAAAGAAAAGGAGTTAAAAATAGTTGCAAAGCAACAAATTCAACTTAGAATTAAAGGACAATACAGTTGATCGATTATTCCCTTACATAGGATTTCAAGCACCAGTATATTTTGAATTAAAAAATTTCGCGAGTACCCGCTATAAATCAAATGCTTTTTTTCCGTTCTTTTACCTTGATGCATTTGATCAAACCTGATGCGATTGTATTTAAAAATTTGTAAGAAAACTAAAAGTTATCAGGCTTGTGAATCAACAAAAAGGTTTTATCTGGCAACAATGCATAAACATAAAAGTTTTTTATACTTAGAGCAATGCCTTAAAGACCGTGCGCAGCTTCCTCACAAAGGGCAGCGCATTTCTCGCAGGTAGCCTCGCAAATTTTGCAGCAATCCATGTGCTTGGCATGTTTCGCACATTCCAGTGCACAAGCCTTACAAACTTCTGCACACAATGCCTGCAATCTTTTTCTGAAATGTGAATTTCTTGCCTCAAATCGTGCGCACAAGGCGCAGATATCAGCACAGTCGCGACATATGGGAATACAACTTGTCAAGTTGCTTTCAATGCATTCGGTTATGCAAGTTTCGCAGGACATGGAGCAGGCCAAGCAAGCATCCATACTTTCTTTTGGTTTTGTTGTCATAAAGATCTTTTTTGTGAACCACAAAAATGCTACAAGTACCTCTTTTAAAAAAGACGCTGCATCAATGAATCATGGGATTTGGATCAATGGTTTTGGGAATGTGCTTCGGTGTATTAACCTTAATGTAAGCCTATGCAATTCTTTATTGAAAAATGTTGGGGATTAAAGCAATTTTTAAAATGATTGTTTATTCAATAACTTCTACTTTTGCATTCAATTGAATCAAAATAATTCTTTAAACAGAAAACTAAACATGAACAAAGCTTCCTTTTTGCTACTTATTAGTCTATTGTTTTACAGCGTTTTAAAAGCTCAAAATTGGACAGGAGCTGTGAATGCTGATTGGAACAATCCTCAAAACTGGGATAACTGGCCATTGGATGGTGAAGACGTAACGATCGATCCAACCATGTTCATGGGTGTGGGAGCCGCACCGATTGTAAACAATAATTCAGTTTTTAGTCCGGCGCAAGTGCTTTTAATCAACGGAGGAACATTGGTGATTGCTGCAAACCTGTTTACGCAAGATGATGTCGAGGCAATTGGGTCTGGAACATTGTTAACGGTTACGAATGGATCATTTCAGGTAAATCCAGCGAATGGTGGCCGTTTGATCATCGACCTGGGAGCAAGTATGTTGGTTCAAGGCGGCTCTGTTTTGGTAGGAGAGCGGCTAATAGCTGGAGAGGGCGCGTTGATCACCATCAGCAACGGGAATGTCACCTCCAATGAGCGTTTGCTAATGGATCTGGGAGGGCACGTTATTCAAAATGGAGGAGTGGTTTCTAGTGCTGCAGTATTTGCAATGGCTGACGGATCTGCGAATCAAAATTCTGCTTACACACTGAATGCCGGGACCTTAACAATAAGCGGCGAAATGGCATTTGAAAATGAGTTCGGTTTTTATGAACCAACATTTACGCAGAATGGAGGAACGTTGACTGTGAATGGGGACGTCTTTTGGTTTGGTGCTACTCCGGGTTCCGGAAGGCCTCGTTTCATTCAAAACAGCGGTGTTGCCACAGTTACAGGCACGATTTCCAACATGGCCTTGAGCACGGTCGACCTGTACCTGGAGCTCGATGGAGATGCACAGTTCAATTTTTCAGGACCTTCCATTTCGTTGTTAAACCCAACGGATAGTATCGTGCAAAGAGGCACATCCGTTTTGAATTTAAATGCGGCCAGTACCATTTCCAACCCAGGGGTGTTTTTCGCTTCTTCTGGATTGGTCGTGGTGAATGGCAATACAACTTTAACCGGAACAGGGATTTATCAATTCCATCATTTGAATATAAATACTGGTAAGAACTTCCAACACCAAACACCCCAGTCGATTGGTATCAGCGGTGACTTGAACAAATTGGGTTCGTTTGCCCATTTTACCAATACTATGGTGCTAAACGGTGGTGTCGCACAGCAATTAAACGGTAGTGGTATTCTGAGTCTTCACAATTTGACGGTTGAAAATGGTGCAGCAGGCATACAGGTGAATTTGCCAGTAAATGTTCAAGGGCATCTCGAATTGCTGGATGGCATAGTAAATACTACAAATGCGATCCCTTTTCAATTGTTTGATGATGCTACTGCCAGTGCTGGAAGCGATTCCAGCTATGTGAATGGACAAATGACAAAAATTGGAAACGATGCGTTCATTTTTCCGGTTGGAAACAATGGTCGCTGGAGAAGAATTGGGATGAGTGCTCCCCTTGCTACCAATTCCCAACTAAGAGCTGCGTATTTTGCTAATTCATTTGTTCCGATCAATCCTGTAAATGCGCCGCTGACAGCTGTAAGCAATATTGAATACTGGCAGTTGGACGAATTGGTTGAGGCTGGTTCGCTTGGGATCACCTTGCATTGGGAAGACGCTGCATTGAGTGCGATCAGCGATTGTGCGAATCTCGGTTTAGGCCGTTGGAATGGAACTAGCTGGGATCATATATTTGGAAGTACAAGCGGCTCCTGCCTTGGTTCTGACTTTGGGTCAGTTACCTCTGTTGGCACCATTCAAAATTTTGGACCCTTGACCTTTGGCTATTTGAGTGGCGTCTCCTCACAAAACATTTCTATTTGTAGTGGAGAGAGTTATGCTGTTGGCAACAATGTATATACGAGCCAAGGAATTTACATTGATGTGTTGCAAGATGTGAATTTACAGGACAGCAC
>JACCDP010192412.1_pt1 | contig 14287 bp, 15 predicted proteins | sample 7445841 | NCBI WGS metagenome assembly JACCDP01 (sample SAMN15323441, study PRJNA562643) | freshwater metagenome | isolation source: river surface water | place: USA:Blue River Watershed | collected 2017-08-17
ACTCTAACCACAGGTCCAGCCGTTTATATCTCAGGCGCACAAGGCAATCACGCTGCAGACAAGCTGGCAAGAGCCGATGTTGAGGCCACATCCTTTGGAACCATCGGTTTAGTCGCTGAAACTATGGCCAACGGTGCTGAAGGTTTCATTATCGTATCGGGCGCCCTGTATAAATTAGATACTTCTGCCTTAGTTGCTGGTGCCACCGTATATTTGTCGCCAACCACTGCGGGCGCGGTAACCACAACCAAGCCACAAGCACCTGACCAGCTTGTCGTTATCGGCTGGGTAGAGCGTGTTGACAATATTGTTGGCTCTATTTACGTCAAGATTGACAACGGATATGAGTTAGACGAACTGCATGACGTCCGTATTACTAGCCCACAAAGCGGCAACGTGCTTATTTATGATGCAACCACAACCCCAACCGGTGTGTGGAAAAATGCCAACCTAACCGATGGCACCGGCATCACCATCACCGAGGGCGCAGGGTCAGTTACCATTGCAAACGCTGGTGTCACTGCTCTGTCTGCCGGAACAGGAATATCGGTATCAGGCGCAACCGGTAGCGTAACGGTTACCAATACCGCGCCCGACCAAGTTGTTGCGGTCAATGCTGGAACCGGCATATCTGTGTCCGGCACTTATCCAAGTTTCACTGTTTCTAACACAGGGGTCACTAGTGTGGCCGCATCGTCACCAGTTACTAGCACAGGCGGTACAACCCCCACAATTGGTATGCCAGCCGCAAACGGTAGCACCAACGGCTATTTGACCAGCACCGATTGGACTACCTTTAATAATAAGGCCGCACCGTTCACCTATACGACCAATTACGTCCCATTTGGTCAAGGCACCACCACCCCGAACCAATCCGCAAACTTTACTTACAACGGCACGACTTTGACCGCCCAAGTCATGCGGGCAAGCAACGGCATCGTGGTAAACAGCCAAACCGTATCGGCCAGCTACACCATCGCAAGCGGTGATTCAGCAATGTCGGCTAGCCCTGTTACTGTTGCAAGCGGACAAACGGTTACTGTTTCAAGCGGCTCTCGCTGGGTAGTCATCTAATATGCAAGGCTTTAATGCCTTTTCTCAACAGGCAATATCCGACATCAGCTTGCCGGTTATTACCGGTGTTTTGTATGCGGTAGACAGCAACGACACAGCCGCCTTGCTTGGCGAAGTGCTGGTTGAAGGTCAAATTAACACCACCGACGGTAACGACTTCTCATTAATAAGCGGTGAGAACCGAGTTGACGGTGTAATCGATACCACTGACACAGACGACACCGATGCCTTTGTGGGCGCGGTTGCCGTAGCTGGAACCATCAATACTACGGACAGCAACGATACGGCCGCGCTTGCGGGCGAGGTTGGTGTTGACGGAATCCTAGACACAACCGATGAAAACGACACAGCGTTATTGGTTGGTGAACTTGGCCCTGAACCCAGCCCGACCGGTGTTGACACCCATGACGGATTCACACCGGAAGAAATACGCAGGGCAAGAAAGCTAGACGCAAAGATACGCGCCAAGCAGTTGGCTTTGTATAAAGCACAACAAGAAGCCAAGCAACGCAGAAAGCAACAGATTCGTGATTTGGTTGACCCCAAGCCTGTTGCAAAAGTTAAGAAAAATAAACTACAATCTACACAAGAGGTTAAGGCTGATAAACCGTCAGTCGATACTACAGAACTTGAGCAGTCTATCGCCTACCTTGAGAACCAACGAAATAAGTTGATGCGGGCGGTGGATTTAAGAAGGCAACAGGCTCAAATACAAGCACAGTTAGCGATTCTTGAAGCCCAGCGACAAGCTGAGTTGGACGATGAGGAATCCTTACTGATGCTTTTATGACACCATACGGACAATATAAAAAAGGCTTGGACTTGCTCCACATGGGGCATTATCAATCCGGCTTTCGCTTATACGAATTTAGGTGGCACCCAAAGACCCGCGAAGCCACTGGTGAAAAATGGCAAAAATGGATTAAAGCACCCAAGTGGAACGGTGAGCGTTTATACGACAAACACATCACCGTACAGATGGAGCAAGGCTTTGGCGACATCATTCAGTTTGCCCGATTCTTGCCGATGCTCAAGGCATGGGGCGCCCGCGAAGTCTCAGTGATGTGCCACAAATCTCTGATGCAGTTGCTTGGTCAAATGGATTGCATCGACACCATATCCTGTATTCGTGATGAGGGTAAACCCCTAGAGGCAGACTTTTGGATTGGTAGCATGAGCCTGCCATTCTTTGCCATGCACGCGCCCATGTACGTCCGGCAATCATTCCCAATTACCAAAGAACACATTGTTGGCTCTGAGGGCTATTTAAACGCAACACCAAGCCAAATCGAGCGTAAGGTCGGGGTAAACTGGCACGCAAGCACAGGGCCGCTACATTACGTCAAATCCATCGATGTCAAGTTCCTGCGCGAAACCCTTGGTAATGATGTGTATTCCTTAAATTTGGCGACAGACGATATATTCCAACCCCTGCCGCCGGATGATTGGAAAGAGAACTTTTACCGCACAGCCTGCCATATGAAGGCCATGAAAGCCGTTGTGGCACCGGATACGGCTACCGCCCACCTTGCAGGCGCACTGGGTGTCAAATGCTTTTTACTGTTGCCGGAGGATTCTTATATTTGCTGGCGCTGGAAAAATGGGGTGTGGTACGACTCGGTTGTACCGCTAAGACAACACGAATGGCACAAGTTGCCGCATTTATTGGAGCAGATATGATATGTCCTAAGTGTGGATACACCGAATCCAAGCACGTTGAAACTAAGTCCGATAAGGACAAATACCTAGAGTTTTGGGGCTATACCCTTGGCACACCGGAGGCCGAGGAGGCTTGGAAGTTAAAACAGGAAATGACCGCCCGCGATGCACCGATGGTCATGCCTGACATTGAGGGTTATGTCTCTCAGGTGGATGGCACATGGATTAAGAGCCGTAGCCACCACCGCGAACACCTCAAACAGCACAAGATGATTGAACTGGGCAACGACGTGCCTTTACAGCACAAGCCTGTTGAACTAAGCCGTAAGGAGCAAGAAGCCCGCAAGCGCAAGATTGCAGAACTTACATACGCAAAACTTAATTACCGTTGAAAGGAACCACCATGGCAGACCGCAGAGAAATGTTAGAGGCCGCACTTGATGAGGCTTTAGAGCCTGCAACCGAAGAAGTTCAGGAAACTGAAGTTGAGCAGGAAGTCGAAGCGGAACCAGCCCGCAACGAGAAAGGTCAGTTTGTAGCAAAGGAAGAAGAGCGGGAAGAGGAGGAAGCTCCTGAAATAGAGGCAAGCGCCGAGGAACAGCCCGCAGAAGAGGAACCGGAACAAGAGACGGAAGTTGTCGATATTCCAAAGCCAACCACATGGAAAAAAGACCTATTGCCCTTATGGGATAAGATTGCCAAGGGTGAGACGCTGACCAAAGAGGAAAGCAAAAGGCACCTTGAATATTTGAACCAACGCGAGAACGAGTTCAAGAAGGGTGTCAGCGTTTACAAGGCAGAGGCAGAGCGTGCCAAGGCTTTGGAAGAGGCTATCAACCCATTTGTGCCGGAGTTGCAAGCGCAGGGAATCCACCCAGCCGCATGGATTAACAACCTTGGCCGCGCCCATATGATTTTGACAAAAGCACCATACGAGCAGAAGGTGCAGATGTTTCATAGACTTGCGCAAGATTATGGAGTAAACTTAAATCAAGTTAACGAACCAGTTGCACCGACTGATGCTTATACACAACAGTTAATGCAACAGCTTTATCAGGTGAACCAAGAGGTCAGCACGATAAAGAATAGGTTCGAGCAGGAAGAACAATCGCGTTTGGTTGGTGAAATCGAGCGCGTAAGAAGTGACAAAGAGCGGTTTCCGCACTTTGATATGGTTAGGGAAGAAATGGCTCAATTACTTGAGTTAGGAAAGGCCCAAGACCTTGAATCGGCTTATGCCAAAGCTGTGCGCCTGAATGACGAAGTTTGGGCAAAGGAACAGGAAAGACTCCTGACCGATGCTAAGAAACAAGCGTCTAAAGCCCAGCAAGTAGCACGAGCCAAAGCGACGGCTGTTAGTCCAAAATCCGTTACTCCTAACGGAACGCAGGCGAAAGTCGAAGCAAAGGACAGGCGCTCTCTGTTGATGGCTCAATTGGCCGATGCAGAGAACGGTAGGCTTTAATTAACTTAAAAAGGATATATCATGGCATTTGCTAACTCAGCAATCACCGATATTATCGCTACCACCATTCAAAGTCGTAGCGGTGAATTGGCTGATAACTTGACGCAGAACAATGCGATTCTGCAACGACTCAATTCCAAAGGTAACGTGCGCCCATTCTCAGGCGGTAACGTAATCTTGGAAGAGATTATGTACAACGACCCAAATACCAATAACGCTAATTCTTATAGCGGTTACGAAGTATTGAACATTGCTCCTGACAGCCCAATCTCGGCCGCTCAGTACAAGATTGCTCAATATGCCGCCGCTGTAACCATGAGCGGATTGGAAATGCTCCAAAACTCAAGCAAAGAGGCAATCATCGACTTGTTAGACGGTCGTATGCAAGTTTCTGAGGCTCGTCTTTTGAATCGTATCTCCGGCGACCTATATGGCGACGGTACTGGTAACGGTGGTAAGAATATCGATGGTCTAGCCGCCGCTGTTTCTACCTCCCCAACAACCGGTACATATGGTGGTATTAACCGCGCAAACTGGTCTTTTTGGCAGAACCAAGTCACAACCGGCTTGACCTCTACCAACACCTTGGCAAAGATGACCGAAGCCGCTATCAAGCAAGTTCGTGGCACTGACAAGGCTGACCTTTACATCGCTGGTAATACTGCATATCAGTATTTCGTAGGTGCTTTACAGGCTATTCAGCGTATTACTACCGAAGAGAGCGGTGCGGCTGGTTTTGCATCCCTCAAGTTCTACGGTGGCGGTACTTCTGCTGATGTAGTACTCGGTGGTGGTATTGGTAACCAAGAGAATGCAAACTATATGTATCTCTTGAACACCAATTACATTTTCTTCCGTCCACACAAAGAGCGTAACTTTGTGCCTATTGGTGGTGAGCGTCAAGCAATCAACCAAGACGCAATCGTAAAACTCTACGGTTGGGCCGGTAACTTAACTACCAGCAACGCACAGTTGCAGGGTATTTTGACCACCTAATTTGTAAAGGAAAATTATCATGGCTTATTCAGTACTTCCCATTGCAGGAGTTGAATTAGAAACAATCACTCCTGAGTCCTTTGAATACACTAACGGCACGACCCTAATTGGAATCCCAAGTTTTGGCCCACTCGGCTCACAAACTTTTGGTTCTGACGGTAAGCGTTATGTATTCGCTCAAGCCGCCGCAACGATTCCAGCAGGAACCACTGCTTGTACCGTTAACGCAACCACCTTCCAAGTAACAGCATCCGGCGGTTCTTATGTATCGCCTGCTGAATCTATGGTTTCAGGTGACTATGGCTGGTTTGGTGCTACTAGCGTCTAACCGCAAATTGTAGTAAAAACAAGGGGCTATCTCGAAAGGGGTAGCCTCTTTTTCTTTAAACGCAGTACCTTAACCACTTAAGGAGTATTAAATGATTGATAGCGACACACAAGACGCGGATTCACGCTTGGCCGTTAAGTTTTACAAGCGAGCCGTCAAACTTGAACATGAATCCAACGAGGCAGGCCGCCCGATATTTAAAGACTTTGATTTTGTGCGAATCATGGTTGCCGGCGATAACCTGACCGAAATCGACACCTATGCACAGGAAAGCCACAAACAACGGTTTCCACGTCAATGGCTACAGTACCAAGCAACCCAAGATTCTAGTAGCGAAATCATTGGAACACCGGTTGAACAGTGGCCACTGATTAGCCAATCCCAAGCATTAGAATTGCGCGGGGTTAAATTTATGACGGTGGAATCGATTGCCAACGCATCCGACCTACAGCTACAGCGCATCGGCATGATTGCTGGTATGTCACCCCATGCGTTCAGAGACAAGGCTCGTACCTTCTTAAATTTGGCCACAGAAACAGCAGAGGCAAGCAAACGCGCAGAAGAAATTAACGCTTTGAAGCAAGAACTTGCCAAAAAAGACGAAGAAACTGCTAAACTTAAGGCTGAAACTGATGCGAAGCTAGCCTTAATGCAAGAACAAATGGCGGCGATACTTGCGGCAGTTGGTGAAAAGAAAACCCGAACTCGTAAACCAAAAGTCGTAGAGGAAGCATAATATGAGCCAAACGATGCTCCAGCTAGTTCAGCAAGTAACGGCTGAATTAAACCTAGCAGTCCCAACCTATGTGGCTGGGAACACAAACCAAGACGTGCAACAAGTACTGGCGCTGATGAACGCGCAAGGTTATGAACTTGTTAAAGAGACGGATTGGCAAGGTTTAGAGTTGGAGTATCGCTTTTATACCGACGCGGTGACCTTTGTGGGTGATACGGTAAGCGACAACAGTTATAACATTATTGTTACCGGCAACGCGACAGCCTTAAACGGCAATTATTCGATTACCGGAACCGGTGTCAACCAAGACACCTATGTAAATTCAGTTACTTACAACGCAGGCACAAACTTATCCACGATTGTGATGAGCCAGCTTGCAAGCGGCACCTATACCGGTGTCACCTTTACCTTTTCGCAGACCAAGTACGACTTGCCGTCTGATTTTGAAACGATTACCGATAACACCCACTGGGATAAGACCAAACACTGGCAGATGCTTGGCCCTGAAGACGCACAGCAGTGGCAGTGGCTAAAGTCGGGTTATATCTCAACAGGCCCGCGTATCCGTTGGAGGATTTTGGGTCAACAGTGCCAAATTTGGCCCCCATACAACACCAAAGAATACTTAGGCTTTGAGTATCGTTCCAAGGGCTGGGCGCGTAGTGCAACCGGTGCCGTTAAAAACAGCTTTACTGCGGATACCGACACCACCATTTATGACGACCGCTTGCTGGTGCTGGGAACCAAGTTAAAGTATTTCCAAATCAAATCGTTTGACACAACCGCGCTACAACAGGACTATTTCAGAGTTCTTAACGTGGTGAAAGCCAACGACAAAGGCTCTGCCAACCTCTCGTTTGCACCATACCCAACCAAGGTGCTTATCGGTTACGCAAATATCCCTGACACCGGTTACGGAACTTAACCATGGCAGTTCCACAGCAAAGACGAGCCTTTACCGCATCGTTGGCCTCCCCGATTGGTGGGTGGAATGCCCGCGATTCTTTAGCAGAAATGAACCCTTTGGATGCGGTTCAGCTGGTTAACTTCTTCCCGACCCCAACCGACGTGACCATGCGCAAGGGCTATTCCAAGTCCAGTATAGGTATTACCGGCGCGGTTAAGTCTTTGATGAGTTATTCAAGCCCAACAACGACTAAGCTGTTTGCAGGCACTGACACGACTATTTATGATGCCAGCACCGCAACCGCGACCGCATCGTTAACTGGTTTGACCGATGGGCGCTGGATTCATGTCATGTTGACCACGTCCGGTGGCAGTTTTATGCCTGCTGTAAACGGTGTTGACCCGATGGTTGTTTATGATGGCACGCGCTGGTCTAAATCAGCAACAACAAACACCGCGCAGACTATTTCTACCATCACAAGAGGTGGAACCGGCAATCTAACGGCCACATTGACGACTGCCAGCGCTCATAATTTGGTTACTGGCAACACAATCACCGTTGCGGGCGCGATTCCTGCTGAATTTAACGGCACTTATCGGATTACTGTGACTGGTGCAACGACTTTTACCTATACGATGGCCACCGCGCCCAGTGGTGATGCCACAACAGTCGGCACTTACACGATTGATTACTACATTCTTGGCCAAAACAGCAACACTTTTGCCAATATCAATCTTTTTAAAGAGCGACTTTACTTTGTAGAAGAGAACAGCCTGTCCTTTTGGTACTTGCCGGTCGATTCTATCAACGGTACGGTGACCGAATTCCCGCTTGGAGGCATCGCCCGCAGGGGTGGTTATCTGCAAGCCATGGGAACTTGGACGATTGACGCAGGATATGGGGTCGACGACCTTGCCGCGTTTGTCACCAGCAACGGTGAGGTCATTGTTTACAAGGGTTCAGACCCATCAGACCCTAATGATTGGTCTTTAGTGGGTGTTTGGCAGATTGGTCAGACATTTGCCCGCAAGTGTTTCTTTAAATATGGTGGTGATTTATTGCTTTTGACCGAAGACGGCTTGACCCCCATGTCCGCAGGCCTGCAATCTACCCGCCTTGACCCCCGCGTTAACCTGACCGACAAGATTTTTTATGCCATTAGTAAAGCCGCAGACGATTATGCTCAGAACTTTGGTTGGCAGATGGCTTACTTTGCCAAGCAAAATATGCTTATCGTCAATGTTCCGGTAACAGGCGCCTCAGAACAGTATGTGATGCACAATATCACCAAGTCATGGGGTAGATTTACCGGTGTCAACGCTAATTGCTGGGAATCGTCCGGTGAGGACATATATTTTGGCGGTAATGGCTTTGTGGGCAAGTTTTACGACACTTTTGCCGACGCTGGAACAAATATCCGAGCCTTTGCCCAGCAGGCTTACAGCTATTTTGAGAGTCGCGGACAGCTAAAACGGTTCACCTTGGTTCGCCCTATTCTCCAAACCGACAACGGATTGCCAACGGTTCTGTGCGGTATATCGACCGACTTTGATACCGTTGACCTGACCAATCAAATATCGTTTAACCCCTCTATTTTGCAAACCGGTGAGTGGGACTTAGACACTTGGGATAACGCAAACTGGGGTGGATTACTGACAACCACCAAGATATGGCAGGGTGTGACCGGAATTGGCTACGCAGGCTCAATTAGCCTGAACGTGGCATCGCAAGGTATTGAGTTTCATTGGGCATCAACCGATTATGTGATGGAGCGTGGCGGGGTTCTGTGAGAACGGTTACTACAGAGAATCAACGTTACTTGGGTGAATGGCTTGTTAGAATACTTAACTTTCCGTTGCCCGAAACCACGCAGTGTATTGGGCAGATGAAGGACGGTAACTTAGTAGCAGTAGCGGGTTACACAAACTTTATGCCAAAGGCTTGTGAAATCCATATTGGTAGTGTTGGTGAACATTGGGCAAGTAAAGATTTTTTGTGGGCGGTGTTTGATTACCCCTTTAATAAACTTGGTGTTAGCGTTATACTAGGTCAAATTTGTAAGGATAATGAAGATGCCTTACGATTAAACCGACACCTTGGTTTTAAAGTAGTAGCCGATATACCGGATGCCCACATGGATGGCGACTTGGTAATTATGGCGATGCGTAAAGAGGACTGTCGGTGGCTCAATATCCGATGCCCTCTAAGACAAAAGATGGAGGCTTGATATGGGTGGTGGTGGATTTTTAGGATTAGGGCCTGCGCCAAGTGCGCCTGCGGCACCTGATTACAGAGCGGCCGCTCAAGAAACGGCGGCAGGAAATATTGATGCGGCGCGTCTAGCGACTGCGGCTAACCGTGTTAATCAAGTTACGCCTTACGGAAACTTAACTTATGCAATTACCGGCGCTGACCCATACGGCAATCCAACATGGACGGCCACACAGACTTTAAGCCCAGCCCAGCAACAGTTACTTGATTATCAAAATCAAACCAGCCTAGGTTTAGGCAAGATTGCCGGTCAAGGCTTGACCTATGTTGAGAATATGCTCAACACCCCATTTGATGTCAGCAAATTGCCAAGCACAGGCTTTAATCCTAGCCAAAGCTATCAAGATGCTTATATGCAACGGTTACAACCCCAAATTACCCAAAGTCGTGAGCAATTACAGCAACGACTGGCTAATCAGGGTATTCCCCTAGGCTCTGAGGCTTATGACCGCGCCATGATGCAACAAGCACAGCGCGAGAACGACCTCCTTGCCGCCGCAACCACCCAAGGTTTTGGTGTTGGTCAACAAGCGCGTCAATCTGCCTTGCAAGAGCAGGCTTACTTGCGTAATGAGCCACTAAACACCCTGTCTGCGGTTCGCACAGGCGCCCAAGTTCAAGGGCCACAATTCGTTAATTCAGCCCAACAAGCCACCACAAGCGGCCCTGATTTGCTGGGCGCGGCACAGATGGGTTACAACGCTCAAATGGGCGACTTTAACGCTAAACAAGCGGCACAAGCCAACCTAAATCAAGGCTTATTTAGCCTCGGTGGTGCGGCAATTATGGCCTGCGACCCCCGCATGAAAGAGAACATCAAGCCAATTGGTGTGATGGAAAACGGACTTACGCTTTACAGCTTTGAATACAAAGACGAGTTCAAAGGCCATAAATTGGCTGGTGAAGGCATCCACGTTGGTGTTATGGCTGACGAGGTTGAAAAGGTTTATCCATACGCTGTTACAACCCTTGACGACGGTTATAAGGTCGTAGATTACGGACTAATCCCATGATGACACCTTACATGAATCCTTATATTGCACAGATACAACCACAAGCCCAAATGCAGGACGTGGGTGGGCTGACCCCTGTGTTTCAGAATATTGCAAATCAGCAGGCTATGCAGAACGCGGCGCTTGCCCAGCAAAACCAGCTTGTAAGCGATGCCGGAAGAACTGTGCAAGGTGGAACAAACCCCATGGCTTTAGCACAGGCTTTGCGTAAGACTGCCCCACAAACACAAGAACAGATGAACGCAAGAGACGTACAAATGGGCGGTTTGGGAACCTATAACCCATACACTCAATACAACGTGTCCAACACTTATGGCACTGACCCATATTCGCAACAAAGCAGAATGTTGGCATCGCAGGAGTTTTAAGATATGGCAACGACACAAGCAGGCATCGGAACATTACCACCGGATTTGTACGAGCAACAGCAGGCATTAAACCGCCAGCAACAAATGGCCCAATTGCTTTTGCAACAGGGTCAAACGATGCCAACCGGTCAAATGGTTAGCGGCCGTTTTGTTGCGCCCAGCTTTTTTCAATATGCCGCGCCCTTGGCTCAAACCTTTGCGGCAACCCGCTTATCTGAAAAGGGTGACAAGCAAGCCGCAGAACTTGCCAAAGCCTTACGTCAGCGTTATGCGGACGAAGCCAAACAGTACAAAGAATTGCTTGAAGGTAAAGAGGCAGTATTTGAGCAGGCTGGCCCAACGCAAACTGGTGGAAATATTCCCAATCAAGTTTATCGAACCGGTGCAGACCCACAAGCCGCTTATTTGTTTGGTTCTACTGCTTACAATCCTGCGTTGCAACAAATTGCATTGAAGAAGTTAACCGATGGGCCAAAGTGGGAAAAAGCTGAAATTGATATGCCTGACGGCTCGGTTAAAAAAGGTTGGGTCAATTACAATTCGGCAAACCCATTGTCAACCTTTATTGAGGGTGGAACCAAGCCTGCATTTAACGTGCTAGAAGGCGCTCGTTTCCAATACGAAACTGGTATGCCATTGCCAACCGGCGGCGCAAGACCTCAAGCAAACCAGCCTGTAAGCCCTTATGGTGGTAATGTTCAGTTCACACCAAATCAAGCAGTATCACCAGCGGTTAGACCGCAACCTGCTGGAGCGCCTGTAAGTTCTGCGCCTGTTGGAAATCAACCAACCATGACGCAAGCGTCTTACACCGGCGCACCAAATATGTCGCCACAAGCAAGAAACGAAGCCAACAAGCAGATTTTTGTTGAAAACGAAAAGGCTCGTCAAGAATCGTTGCGTAATTTGCCAACCGACTTAAATCGTGCTGAACAAGCCATAGCAACTGTTGACCAAATGATTGGTAGCGCCATGCCTAATGAAAAAGCTAGTTTTGGCTGGGAAACAAAAGATAAAGCAAAACAGCCACACGCTGGATTTACTTCTTTTGTGGGCGCAACATATTTACCATTTGCAAGATTTGTTGAAGGCTCTGACACCGCATCATTTCAAACCTTATACGATTCATTAAAAGGTCAGGCATTCTTAGAAGCGTTCCAACGACTAAAAGGTGCTGGAGCCATTACTGAGGTTGAGGGTGAAAAGGCTACAACCGCGTTGCTTAAACTAAACAAAGCACAAAACGAAGCCGATTTTGTTAAATACGCAAGAGAGTTTCAAGACAATTTACGCAAAGGTATGGAATTGGCTAAACAAAGGGCTGGTGCGCCTAATTCTGCTGGTCAAAAGCCAGTATTGCGTTGGAATCCACAAAAGAATGCTTGGGAATAAATAATGCCGCAAATTGTTGAAATCATTGGAGTAGGCCCTGTTGAGTTTCCGGACGGAATGTCTAAGGAACAAATGGCCTCTGCACTTTCAAAATTGCCAAAACAACCAACACAAAAGCTGGGTTCTAACATTATTAACACTGATGTGCCAACGCTTGTAAGCCAAACACCGGTTCCGGAAGTAAAGCCTGAACCACCCCGCACTATGATGGACAGAGTAAAAGCCCTGTATGAAGTGCCAGCAACCATCGCGACAAGCGCCGTTGCGCCATTTTTAGGGGTTGGTAAGGGCATTATTCAAAACATTCAGCAAGGCACAAACCAGCGCGTTGATAGGCCTGAATTAGCCCAACAATTTACGTATCAGCCTACAAGCCCTGTGAGCCAAGAAATAGTACAAAGTATTGGTAGTGCGCTTGAAGCGTCTAAATTGCCGCCAATTGTGCCAACCACTGGCATGATTCCTAGTTATGCTCGCATGGCATCTAGTGGCGCGCCTGCTGTGCGTCAAAATGTGGTGCAACCGGTTCGCCAAGCTGTGCAAGCTGTGCCTGAAATGGTAAGAACCGCGCCCGAAGTTATTAAGACAGCACCCGCAAAAGTAGCCGAAGCACTACGCAAAACTCCAACCGAGACCGAAATTAGAATTGCTAATGCGCCAAGCCCTGAAACGCTGGCAGTGCAATCAAATAAACTATTTAATGCGGCGCAAAAAAGCGGTGTTGAGATTGACCCCAAAGATTTTGCAAGCAACATGAAACAAATTAGCAAGTCGTTGGAAGACATTGGATACGATGCCGAACTGTATCCTGACATTGCTATCGTCATGAAAAGACTTGAAAACCCAACGGTTGCAAAAGACTTCAATAAATTAAAGGCTTTGCGTACCATGATTGGTGATTTGCAGGGTTCTCAAAAGAAAGCCGAGAGAAAAATTGCTACGCAATTAAAGAATGATTTTGATGATTACTTAGCAAGCATCCCTGAATCCTCAATTGTTGGCGGCACAAAAGAAGGTTTGGCGCAATGGAAAGAGGCAAGAGATACATATAATCGTCTGAGCAAATCGCAAATATTTGAGGATATGCTTGAGCGCGCTGAGACAGAAAAGACTCGGTTTAGTATGTCCGGCTCTGAAAACTCATTAACTCAACAATTACGACAGCTTGCAAACAATCCCAAAAAGATGCGGATGTTTACTCCTGAAGAGCAACAAGCCATTACTCAGGCCGCAAGAGGTGGAAATGTGCAGAATTTATTGCGTTATTTTGGCAAATTTGCACCTACTGGCCCTGTAAGTTCAATCGTTCCATTGTTGACAACCGCCGCCAGCGCACCTTTAGGTCTTGCCGCTACTGCGGGCGCGATGGGTGCAAGAGTAGCCGCAACAAAGATAAGAAAATCCGATGTTAATAAATTAGCGGCTTTAATGAGGGCTGGCGCAAAGAAAAAGCCAAAACCTAAAACTTTGAAAAATTTAGGAGCAACAAATGAGTAGAAACGGTTCAGGTACCTATTCCCTGCCGGCTGGTAATCCAGTCGTAACCGGCACAACCATATCGTCGACTTGGGCGAATAACACCCTAACCGATATTGCGTCTGCTCTGACCGACTCTGTAGCGGCTGACGGTCAAACCCCAATGACCGGCAACCTTGATATGAACACCCACAAGGTCGTGGGTTTGGTTGCTGGTACGGTCGCAGGCGAAGCGGTCGAATTTGTTCAGTTTGACACCCCTACTTTTAACGGTAATGTAACTTGCTTATCAACTGGCTCAATTAAAGCCCCCGCAGGAACAACCGCCCAAAGAACGGGTAGCCCTGTAGATGGGATGTTTCGATATAACACCGATGAGGATAGCTTTGAGGGCTACATTAATGGTGCATGGGGTGGTATTAGCGGAGCGCAAGCTAACGGAGTGATTTATGAAAACAACACCGTTATTTCCGCAAACTACACCCTAACGACTGGTAAAAATGGTTTTAGCGTAGGCCCAATTACGATTAATAGTGGTGTGACGGTAACCGTGCCGTCAGGTCAGCGCTGGGTAGTAATGTGATATGAAAACCATTAAAATA
>JACCDP010982177.1_pt1 | contig 14286 bp, 10 predicted proteins | sample 7445841 | NCBI WGS metagenome assembly JACCDP01 (sample SAMN15323441, study PRJNA562643) | freshwater metagenome | isolation source: river surface water | place: USA:Blue River Watershed | collected 2017-08-17
ATATTACCACTTGCATCTCTTAAAACAATAGTATTTGCTTCCTTATTTGTAGTTGCAGTTGTAGCACTATTTGCAACTTTTCCAGGAGTTACAATAGTTGCTAACTTACTATCTGAAACACTTGGTTCACTCCGTAATACTCCATTTACATCAGTATGAAGAACACCTTCATTATTTAATGATCTCATTGTAACTTGTCCATTTAATATAGAACTTTGACATGTTAAATGACCATCTAATAATGAAATAACACCACCAGAATGTTGTGATAGCGTTGGTACATAAATTCTATTATTTGCAGGATTCAAAAATGCTGTATGATTCTTTATTAATGAATTCAAATATTTAAGACTCATTATATAATATATAATATAATATATAAAAAATAATATAAAGAAATTAAAAACCTGGAGTATCGGTGAATGCTTGTGTTGGAGGACCTTGAATGATAGGTGATTCTCCAAATTGTTCCATTAAATAATAACCAGCAATAAAACATAAATAAACTACTAATCCATCTCTAATAACTACCTTTATTGGTTTAGCTTCACTTGTAATAAATCTCATTTCAATAATTTTTGCAATAATATATAAAAATGCAACTACTCCTCCTGAAACAAAAACATTTGATTCAACCATTTACATTATACTAAAATAATGATTTGATACTTTAAACGTAAAAACTTTTTTATTTATAATTATTTTTAATTAAATATTTTTTCATAATCTGTTTAATTTTCACAATCTGTCTAAATTACATATTTATAATTCTACTTCTTCCAAAACAGGAATAGAATCTATTGTCAATTCATCATCTTCTATTGATAATGAATCAACATCTAATTCGGTTTCATCACCGATTTTAAGTTTTTCATCATCGTCATCGTCGTCTTCTTCATCTGTATCTTCATTATCAAAATTCTCTACATATGATGATTTTGGCTCAGGTTCAAAAGAAATAACATTATCATTCAAATTAAAACTAACTGATGATTGTTCATTATTTACACTTTGATTTGCAGCGATTATCTTATCTAAATTAGATGCATTAATCGTATTTTCATTATTAATTTCTTGTTCTTCATTTTCATTTTCCTCTTCTTCTTTTGAAAGTGGTACTGGTTCTTGAGAAATTATTTCTTCTTTTTCATGAACATCTGTTACATCTTCAGTAGTTTCACTCATATATAATTTTAATAATTCTTCAATTGGTATCCCTTCTCTAATTGTATTTAATATACATTCTCTAATTATTAATTCTAATTCTCTACTATGACGTTGTGATTGTAAAGGTGATATTCCTTTTTCAAATAAATATACATTTGTATAAACTTTTCTTGCTACATTAATGTATACTTTGTGAATAAATTCATCTAATGACGGAATTGCAATATTTACTTTTTTTTGCTTTGTACCAACACGCATACATGAAAGACTTTTAAGTTGAATTATATGAACACATGTAATTAAATCTTCTATATAACTACAATTACTTTTTTCAATAATTCGTTTAGATTCTGATTCAATAATTGTTTGATTCCATTTCGGTACTCTTGATAAAAAATTTTGAAATGTCATTAAATATTTACTTTTTTCATCATTGTCATTACATAATTTCCATGCTTCATCAAATATTGATTTCAATCCCTCTATAATATGTGGAGTCAATATTGTAATTAATCTTGAACACCACTCGTTCCTTGATTCTTGTAAACTACTAAGAGAAAAGTCGTCCATTTACATAAATGAAATATTTTCTAAAATGACATCACGACGAAAAAGAAAAAAATGTAAAATAAATAAAATTAATAATTTCTCATTTCTAAATTCTTTTCTTATTTTATTAAATGTAATTAAATATTCATATATTTTCTCTTTTTCTAAAGAACATGTCTCAATATATTTCATAATATCTAAACTACTATATCCTTTTTCATACAATTTTGTAGACAAATTTATTAAATCTTTAAATGTGTAATTTTTATTTTCATTTATTTCTTTTTTTAACTGCATAAATGATTGTTTTTTAATTTTATCAAAGTTAAATGTTTTTTGAAGATTATAAGTATGTAAATTAATTATTTTACCATCTATCAACGGTTCTGGAATATATATTTCACAAAATCTCGATAATATCGGTTTCAATAATTTACATTTATCTTCTACTATAACAAAAAAACGTGTTGAATGACTAAACAACTCTATACAACGTCTTAATGCTGATTGTGCATCTATTGTCAACTTATCTGCATTTAATAATACTATCGTCTTAAATATATCACCCTCTTTTAAATTTATATTTGTTTTTGCAAAAAATTTAAGTTCTTCACGAATAAATTTTATACCTTTCCCATGAGCACAATTTACATACATTACATAATTTTTTATCGATTCCTTGTCATTTTGATATATAGAATTTATAAAATCATTTACTAATTTATTTTTACCACAACCTGAAACACCATGAAATATCATATTGGGAATTTTCTTTTTTTCAATAAAATATTGTAATTTGTTTTTTATTTCTTTGTGAATATCTAAGTATTCCATATTTATTTTGCTTTAGTATTTAAAATTTAAATACTTTTATGTTATTAGTATTTAAATTTTTCAATTATATTCTTTTTATTATGATCTCTTTCACTTTTTTATTTATTTAATATCTTCTTCCACTTTTTGTTTTATTTTTTCTTATCTTTCTTGTTCTTCTTCCTCCTGTTGCTGTTTTCTTTCTACCAAACTTATTTTTACCTTCTTTCAACTCCTTCATCTCTACTGGTGATGGTGTATTTTTCTTTGACTTACTATAATATATTAATTGTGATTTCTTTGGCGTCTTACTTCTAAAATATACGTCCTTACTCTCTTCAGGCTTATACACTTGACTCTTTCTTGTATATTGTTTTATTGGCTTCTTTATTATTTCTCTCTCCGATTCATCATGTTGTGGTTGTGGTTGATCATCTTCTATTTTTCTTCTTTGAGACGGTCTCATAAATTTCTGTAAATAAGGCTTTCCTTCTAATCTTTGTATATCTCTTTTGGCTTTCTCTACTCCACTCATTGGTGGTCTTCCTCTTTTTAATTTTAATGATTTCATTTCTTCAGCTAATATGTCAATTTCATCTTTACCTGATGAATAACTACTTGTTGAACTCATTATATTATTTATTTATATTTTTTTCTAAATTAACGAATAAATAATATTACATATTACAATCTTCATCAACCATCATACGCAATAATTCATCAAAACTTGTTTTGGGAGTCCACCCTAATATTGTTCTAGCTTTAGTAGAATCTCCCCATAATAATTCAACTTCTGTCGGTCTATAATACTTAGGATCTATAAAAATAAGAGCTCTATTTGTTTTTTCATCATATCCAATCTCATTTTCACCTTCTCCTTGCCATTTAATATTAAATCCTTTCATTGCAAACGTTTTTTCTATTATCTCTCTTATTGAATATGTCTCATTTGTTGATAAAACATAATCATCTGGAGTATCATGCTGTAACATAAGCCACATACCTTCTACATAATCTTTTGCATTTCCAATATCCCTTTTGGAATCAATATTTCCCATTATTAATTTATCTGTCTCGCCTCTTATTATTTTACCTAAACCAATTGTAATCTTCCTTTCAACAAAATTATGTCCTCTTCTAACACCACTATGATTAAATAATATACCATTACATGCAAATATATTATACGCTTCTCGATAATTTTTTACAATCCAATATGAATACAATTTTGCTACGCCATATGGTGATCTAGGATAAAAAGGGGTTGTTTCTTTTTGTGGTATTTCTTGCACCTTTCCATATAATTCACTTGTTGATGCTTGATAAAAACGCACTTTCCTCTCTAAATTATTATTTTTTATTGCTTCTAATAATTTTAAAGTTCCAAATGCATCTGTATCTGCTGTATATTCAGGCATTTCAAAAGATATTTTAACATGAGATTGAGCAGCTAAATTATATATTTCAAATTTCTCATTACTATCATCATACATAATATCAGATTTCATATTTGATAAAATCATATTTCTTTCAAATTCCATTTCTATTTTTATTAAATTAATTATTTTATATAAACATGCTCCATCTGTGATATCTCCATAATGTAATTTTAATTTGGGATTACTAAAAATATGTGATATACGTGATGTATTTATTGTTGATGCACGACGAATTAATCCATGTACAATATATTTTTTTTCAAGTAATAATTCAGCAAGATATGAACCATCTTGTCCTGTTATACCTGTTATAAATGCGTATTTCATTTTATTATATAAATATTTGTAAAAATACTTTTATATTTATTATTTTATAAAAAATATAAAAATATAATTATACAATTAAATAAATGTCAGTTGAAAATATATCAAAACCAACTGTATTAATCACTGGTGGTAGTGGATTAGTTGGTTCTGCAATAAAATCAATTCATAATGAATATAACTATAATTTTATATTTTTATCATCAAAAGATTGTGATTTAACAAATTATGATAAAACATTTTCAAAATTTATGGAAATAAATCCATCATATGTTATACATTTAGCTGCATGGGTTGGTGGTTTATTCAAAAATATAAATAATAAAGTTAATATGTACGAAAAAAATACATTAATTAATTTTAATGTTTTAAATATTTGTCATAAACTTAAAGTAAAAAAACTAATATCTTGTTTATCAACGTGTATTTTCCCTGATAAAACAATATATCCTATTAATGAATCTATGTTACATAATGGAGAACCACATTTTTCTAATAATGGTTATGCATATGCGAAACGTATGTTAGAAGTACATTCTAGAATGTATCAAGAAAATTATGATGATAATTTTATTTGTGTAATTCCAACAAATATCTATGGTCCAAATGATAATTATAATTTAAATGATGGACATGTTATTCCTTCATTAATTCATAAATGTTATATGGCAAAATTAAATAATAAACCTTTTATTATTGCAGGAACAGGAAATCCATTAAGACAATTTATTTATTCTATTGATCTTGCAAAACTTATATTATGGTCATTAGAATATTATAATAATAAAGATAGTATTATTTTATCAGTAAATCCTGAAGATGAAGTAAGTATTAAATATATTGCTGAATTAATTGCAAAAGAATTTAATTATGAAAATAATATAATTTTTGATAATACACTACCTGATGGTCAATTTAAAAAAACTGCTAATAATGAAAAATTAATAAAATATTTTCAAGAAATGAATAAGCAAAATAATAAATTATATTTTACACCGATTGAAGATGGTATTAAACAATCCATAAAATGGTTTGTTGAAAACTATAATAATTGTAGAAAATAACTTGTATTATAAAGCTAAATTAGAATAATCTGGGATAAAACTTATATTACCACTTAAAATATTATTAGGAACAATATTTGTTAAAGGTTTATTTACCATTCTTGAAACTCCTCTTGTTTCTTCTCCATAATTTAATTCATACTTATCTGGTTTTGGAAGTACTAATTCATTATCTTCGTTGTCTATTAATTTTTTTTCTTTTTTATCAGGAATATTTTCAATTATTGGAATTTTATCATTTTTTTCTATATGTTTTATATTTTTATTAGTAGTTTTTTCAGTATATTTATAAATTGCATAAAAAATAATTATACCACATGCAATAAATAATAAAATAATACCATATATACTTATATTAAATTCTTTCATTATATTTTGAAAACTATTCATATTTATAAACTATATTATTTATAAATATAAAAATATTATAATTATGATTTTTTATGGAAATACATAACTACTAAGACTTTGAGTATATGGATTTTGTCTAAATGCATTTAAAATATCAGGTTCTGTTCTTTCACAATGAATTGATTGATCATATTGTTGTCGTAATTTACTCATTTCTCCAACTTGTAATGAAGATGGAGGAAGTTTTTGATTTGGTCCAGTATTCCAATTTACAACATTTACTCTTTCTTTAGGTTTACTAATTGAATTTATATTATTATTAAATATTTTAAGATTACCCGATGGTGTATATGTCATTTGCATTTTATTTACATTATTACGTTGATTATATGCTGCTTCATATACAGCCGTACCTTCATGAGTTGCTCCACTACCAGTTCCTATATAAGAAGTATTTGTTGTATCTCTTTGATTATATATTGCTTGCTGTTCGTTTACTAAATAACCGGTTCCTTTCGTTAATTGATTGACATTTAAATGATTAAAATCTAATAAACTTTCTGTTGTTTCTTTAATTGTTGTAGGTGCCCTATCAGCAGGATTATAAACAACACCGGCAGAAACAGTATTTTGAATATTTCCACATGGACGTATCGTTCCAACTGCATTTTCTTTTCTTGATGGTCGTAATACATCAATTAAAGGAGCAACTACTGCTCTTACTGCACCATATATCGCTGCAATTGGTGGTGCAGGTGTTATATTTCTTTGATTAACTGGAGTTAAATAATTTTGACGACCCCAATCATTCTCATTTGCTACACCATGTTTACCTGCTTTAAGATTTATTACAGGATTACATTCAAGTTCAGGTCTCTTCGCTGGTTCAAAATTCTCAGGTGCATATGTATTTGTTCCACCTCTATTTGAATCAGGGCCAAAATATTCACTTGTTGTACAAGCACGATTTTGATCTTTAAGCATTTCATTTGGTCTAGTTGTTTGTGCTTTTTCTAAACCAGTTGTAGTAAACCATCGATCTGGTGTATTTAAATAAAACTTATCAGGCATAAATTTTTCAACCCTTCCATATGTTTGGGTATTTGGAGGTGCAGTATTATTCCAATCATATGATGGCCCTTGATGGTTTTCTAAACTATATGTTACTTTCGGATTATTTATTACACGTAATTCATCAACATTACGATCAACCCATTTATCACGTGCTTCCATACCAGAATTAAAACCATTACTCCCTTCAAATCCATATCCTTGATTTAACCCTGGTGCAACTCGTATTTCTTCCCATGGTTTTACATTTGCCATTTGAGTACCTGGCATAACACGTGATTGCATAAAATCTGTAAAAGTAGGCATTCCATGAGTATGTTTCATATTATTTTGTGGTGCAAATAAAGGTGCACGTTCCTCTTTACATATCTTTTGACTACCTGTACCACTATAACTATCCATAATTGATTCACGGGTATTCGCATCGGCGGTCATTCCACGAATCTTAGATCCAAAATAAGGTACCATATTTGCATGTTGAAAATTATTTGTATTTATTTTTTCACCAGTTAAAGAAAATGAATTGTCATTATTATAATTATCTCCAAATTGTGTAGTACCACTAGATACATATGAATCTATTACATTATTATAATATTTATCTGTAACTGCACCATTATTTTCATAATAATTAATATTAGAATCTGTAACCTTATTAATTATGTTTGGATAATTATCATCTATTATATTATAATTTGGTAAATCATGAATTGTTTGTTCTTTATTAGTTATAGATGGTAAAGAAAAACCTTCTTTTACATTATTTTTTGATTTATTATAATAATTTTCATCATTTCGTACCTGTTTTACTGTACTTATATTTTCATTATTCGATTTATTATTTTTATTTGCACTATATAATCCTACCATTGCAACAAGAGGTATTGCTATTTCCATTATATATATGTAATATATTTTTTTGGGTTATTGTAACTCTTAAATATTACATATATAAAACATAATTACTAAAAATTTAAATTATAACTTTTATTATAACTATTTATTTTATAAATTTTTATTATAATTAACTTCAACATGTTTGTTTTTACTTTGGTTAAATAAAATATTCGTATTATCTACTGTATTATAATTAAAACATGGAATTTTTGGTATATAATTATCCTTCTCTAAAATTCTAGTGCTTAAATTATTTTGAAAAGATAAACATACATTTTCCTGGGGATTTAAATGAAGATATTTAAAATTATTTTGTTCTAAATCTCTCACTTCCCATGCTGGGTGTGTAACACGTGGTTGTTCTACAAATGGATTACATCTTGGATATTCTATTTGCTTACTTTCTAATTCAGTATTTTTATAATTGTTTATATCTATACAATCTCTATTTAAATTACGATCTAATCCAAATAATTTACTCTCTAGATTTATTGTATTTGTCATTAAATTACCTCCCCACTTTTGAAGACGTATATACGGATCTTCCATATAATATGGATTTAATCCATTCCCAGGTACATTTAATTCATATTTTCCTGGTCCTGTTGATTCTTCTAATTGTTTCATTATTCTACATGGATCATCATGAAATCTTGTAAATGACATTTAATATTATATATATTATATATTTTATATTTTTAATGTTTATTCGGTTAAAAATATATAAAAATTATTTTACTTTATAAATAATAATTATTATTTATATTTAATATGAATAATAATGAAACTTTAAAACAAAGTATTTGTTTAAATATGATTGTTAAAAATGAATCTCATATTATAATTGATACATTAACTAAATTATTACATAAAATTAAATTTGATTATTGGGTTATTTCTGATACTGGTTCTACTGATGGAACCCAGGAACTTATTAAAGATTTTTTTAATAAACATTGTATTAAAGGTGAATTATTCGAAGATTCATGGAAAGATTTCGGTCATAACAGAACATTAGCTTTACAAGAAGCGTTTGATAAAACCGATTATCTTGTTATATTTGATGCAGACGACGAAATTTGTAATGATTTTAAATTACCAACCAGATTAACATGTGATTATTATCATTTTAAATTTGGTAATGAACATAGTATTACATATACAAGACCACAATTGGTAAATAATAGAATTAAATGGAGATATAAAGGTGTGTTGCATGAATATCTTGATTCATTTGGAGAAAATCGTACTTCGGGATTAATTGATGGTGATTATTATACTATATCAGGTCGTACAAGTAGTCGTAATCAGGATCCAGATAAATATTATAAAGATGCATTAATATTAGAAAAAGCATTTGAGGAAGCTAAAAAAGAAAATGATGATATTTATAATAGATATGCTTTTTATTGTGGAAATAGTTATCATGATTGTAATCGTCCAGAAAAAGCAATTGAATGGTATAAAAAAACACTCGATGTTAACGGTTGGATTCAAGAAAAATACATTTCTTGTTTACGAATTTTTGAAAATTATGACAAAATTGGAGAAAAAGAAAATTCGTTTTATTATCTTGTAAAGAGTTTTGAATATGACAGAGAACGTTGTGAATGTTTGTATGAATTAGTAAAACATTATTGTTGTATTAATCAAAATGAATTTGCCTACATGTATTATGTATTAGTACGTTCTTTTTATGAAAGAAAATATATAATTAATGATATGCCAAAAGATAAATTATTTATAGATAATTCAAAAGCAGAATTTTTTTTACCATATTACATGATTATTGTTTGTGAAAAAACTAAAAATTATGAATCAGGTATTCAAATGTACAGAATCATTTTTCATAAAAAATTTCGTATTTTTGATAATTGGTGGATCGGTAATTTACTTTTTAATTTACAATTTTTTATTGATAAAGTAACTCCATATACAAATCCTCATCATAACGATTTTTTTATTAAATTCTCAGAATATTTAGAATTCTTATCTTTACATGGATATAATTTACATAATCATATAAATGATTTAACTATTTATAATAAATATGATATTCCAATGATACAAAAATTATTATCAAAAGGATTCTCATTAGAAGCATGTAAAGAAAGCAAAAATATTTTATTTTATACAGGATTTTCTGATAATGATTGGAATTATACATATTCATTAGATAATGCATTAGGTGGTTCAGAAAAAGCAGTTGCTTATTTATCTAAATATCTACCTAAAAATTATAATATTTTTATAAGTGGTGGAGTAAAAGAAGAACAAATTGATAACATTCATTATGTTCCATTTTATAAATTACTACAATTATTAAATAATACTCCTTTTCATATTGTTATTATTTCAAGATATATTTCTTTTTTTGAAATGTATCCTCATTATAGTTCATATAAAACATATATTTGGGCACACGATACAATGCTTTTACCGTTTGGTTGTAATATGAACGAAAATGATATATTAGAAAAATGGAAATCTAAAATTACCGGCTGTATTTGTCAAACTGAATGGCATAAAAATTTATATGAATCTATTTATCCGTCATTACATGATAAAATTTATACAATTAATAATGGCCTTTTAACTCATTTATTTATACCTTTTCAAAATATACAAAAAATTAAAAATAGATTTATTTATTCATCTTGTAGTGAAAGAGGTTTGATGCGTTTATTACATTTATGGCCTACTATAATAAATGAAATACCTGATGCAGAATTATTTATTGCAAGTTATAACAAATTTCCAAAAAATAATGATGATGAAAAAATGTTAGAAATTATAAATATGTTTCCTAATAGCATTACATATGTTGGAAAATTAGATGCAAAAGGATTATATGAATTAATGGCAAGTGCTGAATATTGGTTATATACAAGTTACTGGGAAGAAACTTCATGTATTACTTCAATGGAAATGTTAATGTCAAAAGTTATTTGTATTTATTATCCGGTTGCTGGATTAGTGAATACTATAAAAGATTATGGTTTCCCTATTAATGAAGGCGATGAAATTAAAAATTTACTTTATATTGTTAATTTAAATGATGATGAAAAAAATAAAATAAGAAATAGAGGTTATAAATATGCAATTAATTGTTCATGGGAAAATAGAGCATTAAAATGGAATAAAATATTATTTACAGAAAATAATAAATTAACAACAAAAAATATTTTTAAAAATAAAATTGCAATTTTTAATAGTTTTCCTTTTCATTATGAAATGTTTGGATATATTTTACATTTTGCAAAAAATAATAATTATCATGTAGATATTTATACAAACTTTTATAATAATATTGGTTGGATAAATTTTTATAATAAAAATTTTAAAAATGTAACATTTTTATATTATAAAGAATATCAAAATATAAAATATCATAATTTAAATTATAAATATATTTTTGTAACAACTGATGATGATTATGAATTTAAAGATGAATGGATATATGATAATGTTATTTGTATAAATCATTTTTTTAAAATTAGAAATCCAAATTATAAAAATTATTTAAATTGTACAAATTATAAAAATAGTACATTATTGTATGCAATCTCATGTTTTCCATTAATTACATCATTCAATAAAAAACAAAATAATGTTGTAACTATCATTGGTGAAATAGTTAAATTTAATTTTGATAATATCAATCGTTTAAAGTTTATAGATAATGATAAAATTATTTTAAATATCATTGGAAGATCAATAAATGAAGATGATCATTTATTACTACAAAACCTAGACAAAAAATTTGAAATTAATTTTTTATGTGATTTAGATACTAGCGATTTAATAGAAATTCTAAAAAATACTTCATATATATTTGTAAATTATAGTAATTATTTTGATTTTAATTATGGACAAAAATCCTCAGGTTCTATTGCATTAGCATATTCTACATTATGTTGTCCAATTATTTGTAAACAATCAAATGATTATTTTAAATTAAAAAATGCCATTGAATTTGATTTATATTCTAATGATGAAATTATATTAAACAATATTAATTTTCAAGATATTGAAAATAGTAGAAACACATATATAAATTTTTTTAATAATTATTTAAAAAACATAAATAACAATATTCCAGAAAATAAAATACCAAAATTATTATTTCAAACATGGAAAGATGATAATTTCTCTAATGAATTTAATGAAATAAGAAATACATGGAAAAACTATAATCCTGAATATTCATATTATTTATTTACTGACAATGACTGTGATGATTTTATAAAAAATAATTTTAATAATAGAATTTATGATGCATATTTAAAAATAATACCAGGTGCATATAAATCTGATTTATGGAGATATTGTATATTATATAAATATGGTGGAGTATATTGTGATATTGATACACTATGTTTAAATAAAATAGATAACTTTTTAGATAATAATATAACCTTTATGATTCCAATTGATTTAAATCAAAATCCAAATGAAGGTAATTATAATTTATTTAATGCATTTATTGCTATTGAAAAAGATTCAAATATTTTATTAGAATGTATTAATAATATAGTTTACAATATAGAAAATAATATTATACCTTATTCAAAATTAGATTTTTCTGGTCCTGGACTAATTGGTCGCTCTGTTAATAAATATTTACATTTGCAAGAAACTGAATCATTTAAAGGAAAAGAAGGAATTGTTCATAATATACATTTTCTTTATTTTGAGCCTTATACAGAATATGTAAAAAATAGCCAAGGACTAATTTTATTTCAAAATAAAAATGGAAATTTAGAAATAATTAAATTATATAATAATGAATGTTTAAAAACAAAAAATATTAATTGGGTTAATTGTATAAAAATACTAAAACAACAATATTATATGTTATATAATAATTATTTTGATAGAAGAACTAATACTTTTAAAAAATCATTTGAACTGTTATTACAAAATAATACTAATGAAAATACCTATAACATTGTCGAATTAGGAACATCACGTAGTTTTGTTTCTGGCAGAATTGAAAATAACAAAGATTTTTATAATCCACAAGATCCATCATCATGGGATTGGGGAGCTGGAATATTTACAAAAGTTTTTAATGATAATTTATTAAAATATAATTCTAATTTTGTATTATATACAATTGATCCATGTGAAAATGCACTATATGTTTCAAAAACAATGAATAATAATAGCAATAATATTAAATTTATAAAAGATTATTCAACTAATTTTTTAAATAATATTGATTTTAAAATAGATTTCCTTTATATGGATCATATGGAATCATCTGAAGAAGCTTGTTTATTACACCTTAATGATGCAAAATTAATTGTAGAAAAAAATATAATGGCACCGAATGGTATCATTTTAATTGATGATGTTGATTATCCTAATTTTACTATTTCAAAAGGAAAATATAGTATTCCTTATTTTTTAAATAATAATTTTAAAATGATACTTGGAGAATATCAAGTTCTTTTAGTAAAAAATAATTAAATATATTACGATCTATAATAAAATAATAATATTAATTATAATTATTATTTTATATCTATTATTTTTTACTATTTTTTACACTTGTTTTACACTTGTTTTAGATTTCATTTTTGGAGTTTCAATTTTCATACTTTCTACTTGTGTTTCTAGCCCACCCAATTCTGTTTCACCCATTAATTGAGATAATATTGATTTATATGCTTCAATTGCAATTTCAGCTGAATTTTGTAAATATCCTGAAACTGTAGAAGAATCTGTTACTTTATGATATCCTAAACGAATTAAACTATTAAGATCGTGTGGGTGATTTTTTCTAAATCCACAATAAGAAAGTGTTTTATCTCCAAAATAATGATTGTCATATAAATAAAACTCAATTACTTTTCCTAATGTATAATCTTCATTTACTAACGTTATATCATATCCATTTTGTAAGGTACTATCACTCCTTTCAATTGTTACAATTCCATTTTGTATATCATCAATAAATTTTTTACATTTATTTATTAAAATATTACATGCTTTAATAAGCAATTCACGATTAGAAAATACTCCAATTGTTTCAATTATAAAATCAAAACTATCTGGTATATAATTACGTTTCGCTTCTAATAAATACCAATTTTTCTTTTCAAATTCAATTTCTTCATCTTTTGATCCTTCTTTTTTCATTTTTGTTTCAATTTCATTCCACATTTGTTTCGCTTTCTCTTCATCAAGAGTATTACTATAACTACATGTACAAGCAACATTAAACATTCCATCTTGTTTCGCAGTACCTATATCAAAACCACATTTTAATGAAAGACGTTCTCCATCAATATTTTCTGATAATTTTGGAAGTAATCTTGCAAAACGAATATAATCACCACTAATTCTATCAGGTGGAAAGATTCTTCTTACTGATGATTCACTAGAATATTGATCAGTTAATACATTTTTAATTTTGAAATCTTTGGTTGTAATATATTGAATTGTATCAGTATCATTTTTTACATCTAATTCTACCATATAATTTTTATAAGGGAAATTCATATCATCTATATGTATTGGAATACAACCAAGACGTTGTTTTATTATTTCATTATTTAATCTTGTCGTATTTACATAAATTTCAGCTTTATTTTCATTATAAG
>JACCDP010608735.1_pt1 | contig 14283 bp, 19 predicted proteins | sample 7445841 | NCBI WGS metagenome assembly JACCDP01 (sample SAMN15323441, study PRJNA562643) | freshwater metagenome | isolation source: river surface water | place: USA:Blue River Watershed | collected 2017-08-17
CCGCGCGTGAGATGGAGGGATGGACTGTCCTCTCTGTAGCCCCCTTTACAAAGGAGCGGTATATCACCTTTAATGAGAAGATGAGTGTGGCTCTCAAGCAAGAGCGCGAATACTTTACAGGCCTGAATATTGGTATCCAAAAGACCCCAGAGGAGTTGCTCAAGTTCAATGACGATTTCTCGGATGGCTGCTCGGATGATTTGACGGATGGATGCAGCATCAGTGACGACGAGTCCGAGTAACTACCGTATCCAACTTATATAACCTACCAACTAACCCAAACAAAACTAGAACACTTTTTTAGTTTGGTTTATGAATAGTATAACTTCTCACATTACAACACACGGCAGATATCCATTATTCAGATCCTCATCGGTTAGTTCCTCTCCCTCGTTGCTCACATCCTCCGTCTGAGTTTCCGTCTCCTTTGCCGCACGGGTTTCAGTGGCCGACGGCTCTTCACCAGACCCCACTTCAAGCGCCTCCTCACGCTGCTGCTTTCGCTTCTCCGCCAACTTGGCACGACCCTTCTTCAGAGCCGCGAGTTGTGCCTCGGTCATTTGGCGCTTGGGTCTGATACGTGGACCTTCATCAGCGGCCTCTACTTCAAGCGTTTTTTCTTCCGAAGACATCAAAGGGTATCTCTGATGAAGATACAGTACGATGCCTTTGAACCCCCTAAAATTGAAGTGAGGGCGAGGCGACTGTCTTTAGGTACTCTGGAAATTTGGATCGGCAAGGATGTGGTCGTTTGTTCCTCGCATTCCCACACGGGTTGCCTATGACACGCGGCTATTTAAATATAAAATTCATTCGATTGAGGAACTCATAAAAGAACTCAAGCTGGCGCGAACTGAAATCCGAGGACAACTGATTCTCAATGCCCCTGAAAGTGCGGCGGTCTTTGATAAGACGTATAAGAAACTTGTAGACGAAACGAGTGTGGCTATCTCATTCAATAATCCCAGAGAACTTGAGACACTTCTGACCACATTTACAACAAAGGGATATTCTCCCAAGATAATTTCTAAAATTTATATCTACAATCATGGCTATTTTATCGCATAAAATTGAAGCAGTCGGTCTATAAATATAGAGGTACACGACCCAAAATGAAGAGAACAGCCGTTGCGACAAGCGAGGCAGACCAGTGCTGTGCCTTTGGCTCCAGAGATAGGAGGCGCTGCCGTCTCGCGAAAGAGGATGGAAAGAAGACGTGTTCCATTCATCGCAATTACTATTCAACCTGGCTCAAACGACACAAGGTGCGGCCCCTCATTGATGTGATGAACCCGCGAGATAAAACTGAATGGACCTTTCAACTTTCCAAAGGGCATGTCCAACTCCCTGAACAGTATGTCAAAGACCTTACAGCATGGCAACTCGAATGGTATGAACTCTTTCTCAAGACAACAAGCCATTCGGCGCTCTTGAATGAATCATGCTTTCTGGAGTATTTTATTTATATGTTATCCTCTGGACACCAATGGGAATTGGAGTTCAGGGGTATTCGTGATACAGACAACCTGTATATTCTCTTGACAGACCCAGAAAGTTGTCTTTCCCTCTTTCGTCAGTATATTGCGCAGTTTATATTTTATTGTAAAGGAAGCAGTGACCTCTTTATGAAATGGTTTGAAAATGCGACCCAATCCCCTCGGTGGTGTCAAGTGCTCTATTCCTCTGATCTTCTTGAACAGTTTTATCTCTTTGAGGAGACGATTCGGTGGAACCTGCCTCATTGCCCTGAACTGTTTCTCCCTGGCTCTATGGACCGTGATGATAATCCTATTCGCGTGTTTCTTCGCTCATTCAATCGGCGCATGGAGCAGCCTATTCGTGACCGTTGTGGATTGTTCAAAGAAGAACTCATGGCGGCAGCGTGGCACCCGCGACGTGTTGAGCGCTGGGTGGAGGCAGGTGGGTTCGAGATGTTGGAGGCGTTGTAACTGGGTGTAAAATTGATTGTGAACTTCTTTTATTTTTTAAAGAAATATCAAAGAATGAATGTTCTCGATATAGATCCACGATTGTGCGTACGATCTACAAATAGTACATCCCTTTCAAATATTCCTCCATATATTCAATATATAGAATGTAATAATACACAAATCCGTACAATTCAATCGTTACCCAAAGGTCTTCTTAGTTTAATATGTTCCTATACGCCTATAACGGAGCTTCCAGAACTACCAGATAGTCTTACGTCATTAATTTGTCATGATACTCAACTTACAGCCCTTCCTAAACTTCCACCCAAGCTGACACGCCTTCACTGTTATAATACTCCTCTACAAGAGCTTCCTGAGCTTCCTCCAACCCTTGAAGTTCTTATTGCGTATAATACATACCTTACAGAATTACCTGAACTTCCTACTAGCTTAGTTTTCTTAGACTGTAATAGCGATTCTCTTATATTAAAAAGGGGGCAACTTGAAACTGAAACCGAATATAATCGGCGCTGGAGGGATTTGAGAGAGAGGAACGCAAGTAAAAAACGAATTCAAGAGCGATGTTCTATTTTAAAAGAAGAACTCATAGCGGCGGCGTGGCACCCGCGACGTGTTGAGCGCTGGGTGGAGGCGGGCGAGTTTGAGGTTCTCGATGGTATCTAAATATGAATTCTCTATTCAATTAATAAAAATAGTATCCTCTGATGAAAATGAGGATTTTTTATACGGCCGTGATACACAGGAACTCTTAAGAAGACTTGCCAACCTAGGATATTATAAGACACTTGATGTAGATGGATTACGAATTACTGGCCTTCCAGAACTTCCTTCGGATTTGAAAGTTCTACAATGCTCCTATACACAACTAACTAGCCTTCCAAACCTCCCTCCTACACTTGAACGACTTGAATGTGCGTATACACGACTAACCAAACTCCCAGATCTTCCTTCAGGCCTTCTATCGCTAGCGTGCCATGGGTCACCGTTAGTTGAACCGTTAAACCTTCCGTATGGTCTTGCATGCTTAAGCTGTAATTTTGAAAAAAGTATAGAACTTCAGGAATTACCCCCTTATCTAGGTATCCTCTATTATACTATCCCGCCTTCTTCTCTTTTACGGTTATGTGAAGGTGGAGGAATTCGTAGTGAGTATCCTTATATGTATCATCGAGAGTCGTGGAGACTATGGAATGAACTTCAATCCATTCGGCGAACCCACGCACGCTGTCGTATTCTAAAGGCAGAGCTTATAAAAAAGACATGGGATCCTCGACGTGTGATACAAGGGGGTACAAGCAGGTGGATGGGACGGTAGTTAATTTACCGCATTTCCTTTTCAAGCTCCTCGTATGCCTCCAGTAATTTATTGAGATTGTGAGTAGACTTTACAGCGAACCAAATGGAATGGTTGGTATCTCGAACATAGAGTTGCGTTACATCCCTCTTATTTTCTGTATGCTTCCAGCAAATAAAAGGGTCGAGGAGTTTTGGAATAGAGGATGAAATGGATACATAGTCGAGTGTAGAAGGTTTCTTCAGTTGTTCTGTGAACTGAAGAAATCGTGTATCGCGAACAAGTCTATAATACCGCATTTTGATAGGTGTACAACCTTATGAGTAGGAAGGTATATCAATTTTTTACAGTCCAACACCCTTTAATAATCCAAGAGCACCTGTAATAAGACCAGCACCTGCCAGAGCACCTGATGTGGGAACCTCCTTGGCATAGGCAAGTCCCCACCCATATCCAGCAGCAACTCCAATAAAGGTTAAGATACTGAAAATTGCAGTGGGGAGACGAGGAATGCTCCAGAAGCGGAGACTGTATCCTAGGAAGCCAATAAAGGTATTGAATAAAAGCAGTGGAATCCAGTTTTGGGCACTGGTTTTCCAGTCTGCACCGGTCACTGTAATCCATCCAAGAAGGATAGCAAACGCCGCTGGATATAATTTCAGGATAGGAAGCCAAGGAGATGGTTCGCCGCCCGTCTTGGCCACTAGGAAAATTAGTGTCTCTGTAAGTGCGGAAAGGAGTGCGGCGGCAATTCCTAGGGAGATATTTTTTACTGGTTGTTTATCTTTTTCAGTGGTCTCTTCTGAGGTATCTGTAAACCCCTCAGGATTTTCAGTGTACTTGGAAATCAGTAATACACCGCCAAAGGCCATGACAAGAAGGGGAAAGAGTTTATAATCAAGTGTATCTCCTAAGAATAAGACACCTGCCAGAATATTAAAAAAGGGATATGTATAAAACAGTGCGAGAGCAGATCCTGCAGGAAGGTTCTGGTAACTCACATAGCTGGCTCCAATATGAAGTAAATTCATCAAGCCAAAGACAATACTCTTGGATGCATTTGACCAATTACCCCACGACAACTGTCTGTCTTTTTCACTGGAAAGCGCTGTTCCAAGAAGACTGTAGGTTCCAAGACGTGCCACGAGTTGGGTTGTTAATCCAACCGGAATTTGTTTAATTGCGATAGGGTGTAAGGCAAGGGCAATCTCCGCTAGAATTGTGGAGGCGGTTGCGAACTCGGTTACGCTCATAGCTTACTACCTCTAGACTTATAAAATGTCTAAGGATAGTATACACTATTCTTATAGACTATGGACATTTCGACTCTAAAAACAGTCTGTTCCAGTGAATGGCAAAAGGGAGGAGCGTCTATCTTGGCAGCCTCTGGTCAAATAGCCAATACAATTCAAACGGCACTGGATAGAAAGGTTGGAGCCATCATTGGGCGTCATGGAACGATTGAATTTCAAGTGACACAGACACCAACAAATAAAGACCTATGGTTTACTCTCGAACGGAATGCGGGAGTGTTTCCTAGAACTCCTGAAAGTGTAAGTGAGTGGGTCAAAACCTATAAAGAAGCGGCGGGGGCAGCAGATGTGATGGCCGTAGGTTGGCATGAACCCATTGCGGCGGCCGAATGGGCGTATTTGAAGAGCACAAATCCTAAGGCATTTCTATGCCCCTTGAGAGCCCTGGAAGCCTATTATGTATCTACAGCCAATAGTTGGCTTCGCACCCTTGATAATCAGAAAGTCGCCGTTGTCTCTAGTTTTGCAGATACCATGTTCAAACAGGTCGTCTGGCTTCCTGAGATTTGGGCGGGGCGCGAAGATATGCTTCCACGAAACGTCCAATGGAGTTTTATACGCTCCTATTACAGTCCTGCGTTGGCAAGAGGATCGTGTGACTGGCCGCATCCAGTCACGTCTTGGAACGATGCGGTGGACTATATGGAGCGCGAAGTCCTCGCAACTGGCGCAAGGATTTGTCTCGTTGGGTGTGGAGGTCTTGCCATGTCTCTTGCGCTACGGCTCAAGAAGAAAGGCATTATCTGTATTGTTCTAGGTGGGGCAATTCAACTCCTCTTTGGAATTAAGGGGCGTCGCTGGGAAAAACATGCGGAGATTTCTAAATTGTTTAATTCTGAATGGGCGGTTCCTGCCCTTCATGAAATTCCTCATGGGGCAAATCAGGTGGAGGGTGGGTGTTATTGGTGAGGGGGTGGGTTCTTAGTTTCCATTGTGCGCACATTTCATCGTATTCTCTCTTTTCGCGTTCGTCTCTGAGGCGCTGATTACGCTCATAGACAGCATCTTCCTCTGCGATAATTTCCTTTTCTATAAGTTCATACTCCTCCTTATTTTTAATATGCTGAATAAGTCTGTATCGCAATTCAATTAAATCCGTACATGTTAAGCAAATATGTCCTCCAAGTTCCTCATCATACTCGCCATATTGAGAGGTATCCTCAATTGTCTTTTTCTCAAGGATTTCAATTAGAAACGGTTCGTTATGAATAACTAGAATGCGGCGAACGGGCATGGTCGCATCCTCGAGACGAAAATAGCCGTCAAATACGAGTAGATTATTTTCATGTTTTTTTAGTTCCTTGATATGGGGATTTTTTACCTCATATGGAAACCACCAGAGAATATCCATTAGTTGGTTCCTTGCTACGTTTGTTTAGATAGGGCTCAATTTAATTCAAGTGTGTTTCTTTGAAAGATGGACATAGGAACACACGGATGCGGTGGTTCTGAACTATAGATACCCAATTTTCTACACCATCTACACCCAACTTCCTCTGCTTGTTTCGCAAGACGGAGGGCATTGGGGTCCCTGGCTGTTAGACGCGTGTTGAATTCTTCAAGTGCTGGGCAGCTTGACGGTGTAGAAAAAACACTGGATACTTGGAATAGTGCTTCACCGGTTGTGAGTGACTTATACGAACTTGTAAATTCATACATGCGGCGTTTGGATAGTTCAGTTGGAACGGTTCTAACAGGTTCCAACCCAATATCTTTCGGATTAAATAGTACAACTTCGATTGTTGAGTGGCCCTCCTTTGTTGCTGGAATCAGTATTCCATCATAGGAAAACCGAAATAGACCCTTTAAAAAGGACATGGTAATCCCATTTACAACCGGTTCCTGAATATAGACGCCAGGAGGTTCAATAAAGGTTTTCTTGTTGAGTGCTTGTTCCATTTGGGTTGTTTTGGTCAAGTTCTCTGGATCCTCTGCATACTGGTGTTTCATAAGTTTAATTTGATGGGTCGCAGAGCAACCACCAAAGGTAATGGTAGCGGCACGAATACACATTGCCTCTGAAGGAATATGTGGTTCTCCTATCCTTTTTTCAAAGGCTTTTTTTAAAAGAACAGTTAAAAACTGAGCATCCAAGAGGCATAACCGACGTGTAGTACAAAATGCGCCGAGAGTTCGATTGGGAAGACTGGCATAGGAAGATGCGACTTCCTTAGAACTGTACTGAGCGGGTCTTGAACAAATAGAAGGTGCGTTGGTTTCATAGGCTCTCCAAAGAAGGAGGCCTTCTGGTAAGTTAATTGTGTCACCATAATATGGATTAAAATAAGATGACCAGTCTAATTCCCAAGATGGCTTGTGGTTCATTTACTATATAGGGTAGGGGGTATTTATATAGTAGTTTACTCAGACCCAACCGACTCCTGTTCGACGGATGTACTATCCGAATCCTCAACATCAGACGGTTCATAATTCTCCCCAGCCCATTTTTCAAAGGCGTCTAGAATAATTTCACGATCACCCTCATCTCCACTCCAGAGTTTCTCCATCGTAATATACAAGGTATTGCGCATATAGCGCCCCGCAAACTGTTTAGGAAGTGAATCGGATGCTTTTGCAGCAACCATAAAGATACATTCAATCATATCCTTGTATGAAATGTTGGCGTCCATTGTACGTCTATGGGGTTTGTTAGAGGTGGACTGTGTCATCAATTTTACGAAAAAAGACATTACGATTTTGTATTTCTTTTTTATAGGGTTTTAGTGTTTATATACATGTGTCTAACGACGGGCAACCTGGCTGCGACGCACCATCGAATGGGTTCCTTCAGATACAGGAGGCTGACGGGCTACCTGGCTGCGGCGGGTCATACCGTGAGTTCCTTCAGCTGCAGAAGGAGCAGGAGAAGGAGAAGGCTGACGGGCAACCTGACTGCGACGGGTCATACAATCACTGCCACCAATGGTTACGCGCATATATCCCTCCTCATTTACACGAACCGTGCGGCGACGCTTAGCAGGAGGTTCCTCAATCTCCCCCTCTAGAGAGGTGGTGCTATGCTTCATCATCATCATCGCCGCAACAGCCTGCGCCTCCTCAGTATCAACCTCGCGACCACGCGTGGAATAGGTCATCTGGATATAGCGTGCCAGACGATTCGCCAGGGGGGCGCGAGGAGAGATGCGATAGCCTCGCTCAGCGATGGCGGCGTTCAGCTGGTTCTCAAGAGTAGTATTGCTGTTCATTTTACCCCTTTCTTCTTGCTTTGGAAGGAGGGTATCGCGGGCGACCAATTTTTTTGGATAAAATTGGCCGTTCATGGTTATACTCGTACTTAGTATATACAAATGGGCTGTATTCTTTCTGCACTCCTTTCTGTCGCGAGACCCAAGGTGGCGGTTCTTGGTCTGCATGGTGTCCTTGCGAACAATAAACATAGTCTATCGCTCACAAACTATCAGAAGCTTATCAAAGAGGCATTTAATGTCCCCAATGTGAAAGCGGTGTTTCTCCTTATCAATTCTCCTGGTGGAAGTCCCGTTCAAACCGAACTCTTGTATACCTATATTCGGTCTCTTTCTGAAAAGAAACATATCCCTGTCTATACGTGTATCGAAGATGTTGCCGCGAGTGGCGGCTATTGGCTCGCATGCGCGGGTGATGAAATCTATGCGTCTGCCTCATCAATCGTGGGAAGCATTGGGGTCATTTCTGCTGGCTTTGGATTTCCTGAACTCCTAAAGAAGGTTGGAATTGAACGTCGCGTCTATGCACAGGGAGACAACAAGAGCATTCTGGACCCCTTCAAGGAAGAAAAGCCGACCGATGTGGAAATTCTCAATGCAGTAGGACGCGATATTCATCAAGAATTTATTAGCCTCGTGAAGAAGCGTCGTGGAGATGCTTTGGCAGACGACCCTGCCCTCTTTACGGGTGCCTTCTGGTCTGGAAAACGGGCAAAGGAACTCGGTCTTGTCGATGGGATTGGAACGCTGTATGACGTCCTTGAGGAGAAATTTGGCAAGATTGACGTCGTTGAAATTAAAAAGAAACGCGGGCTTCTTGAGAGCCTCCTCTTTGGAATTAGCGCCGAATCCCTCGTGGATACAGTCGAAACGCGCGTCCACGACAATCTGACCTATGCTCGATTTGGATTGTAGGTGCGGGGAAAAATTGAACCGCGGCCGCCGACCTGTCATCTGTACCCAGCACCCTACAACCATGACTGCCAATATGAACCAAGTGTACGGCTCTATCTTTATTAGCCAAGCCAATCGTGTCCTCGTCGTACGAGGCCGTCGCACGGGCAAGTGGAGCTTCCCTAAGGGGCATCCAAAGGAAGGAGAAACTGGCTATGACTGTGCGCGTCGCGAAACACGAGAGGAGACCGGTCTTGAACTTCCTCGCTTCTTTGAGCGTATTCTTAACCTCTCTACAGGCTCCTATTACGTTGTTCGCTCTCCTGAACTCCCCTGCCATATTCGTGACTCGAATGAAATCATGGATACAGCGTGGCTATCCCCCAAACAGCTCCAAACCTCGTCGGTCAATATCGACATTAATACCTTCCTACGAGAGCACGGCTCTATGCTTGGATGGGGGGCAGCTACTAAAAGCATGCCGCCTAAGTATGTTGTAAGACAAATCCTTCTATGAACTCTTTTACAAAAACAGCAATGACCTCATGCATTGGTATTTGCTACGGTCACGTCCTCCTTTTTTTATCCGACATGGGTCTTGTACTTCTCCACGGTCAACCGTTTACGGCCATTTTTAGTAGGTTCAAATGGTTTAGTTATGCCCTTATGGGAGCCTACGGTCATGTATTTCTTTTCGACCAGTTTGCGCGTATCTATAGATTTGACCAAGAGACCCAGCCATTTGACTGGAAAATAGGGTTACCTTCTATCTTGTATCTTGGATTGTTTTACTCAAGCCTTATAGTCTATCCATCCGAAGTTGCATATTCGCTTCTTGTTCAAAGTGACCCATTTTTGTATGACCGGATTTTTCTAGGATTTCCGTGTGGGATTGTCACTCTTTGTCTCTTTGAACTAAGTTACATGAACCAGCGAATTTATGATATGATGCGTGTACTCTAAGAACCGAGCCTATATCCGGTTCCACTAAAGGGTCTAAATGTTCCAGAGGGTGCTGCCATGGGAAGGAGGAAATTATAATCACCATCATCAAATTCAGTATTTTCGTCAATGGGCGGCAAATGAGTTGTATTCATAGGCTGGACTGGGAAGAGTGGCGATGGGTGCGGTTCATTTCCAGCAAGTTCCAGTGGAACGTCCCCACGCAACAAGACAAGGTCGGCAGGTTCCACATCTTTGACAAAGACTTCCAGTGGATATCCAGCAAGTTCCTCGCATGGAACAGATAATACAGTATGCTTTTTCAGAACATTCCAGTGCGAGAGATACTGACTTACAGCCGCCGCAACATCAATCTCGCCGAATTCCTGGTCAAGCGGTTCCAACACAATCTTTGTGGCAATTGGAGGAAGTTCTTCAAGAACTGTCACTTCTACATGGAGGTCTTCATTGAACTCATGCAAATACCGTCCTGGAATATACAAGACATCCGTTTCTTCCGAATGAGGCCCTTCTACGCACAAGACAAGGTTCGCATCATTCTGTTGGATAGTTATAAGAAGAACCTCGGTTGTCTGATTGTCAATCCATTGTCTCCAAATGGAAAGTGGCACAAGACAATTATCCTTTTCCGCTGGAGGCTCCTCTGTGCCTGGAAGAGTAGCAAAGGAGGCTACCCGCATAAGTAGAGGATCCATGGGTGGTAATGAGTTGAGTACCTTAGATACGGCCTCCCGCTCCGTTCAAATTTTATTCCAACGAGGATGGTGTGGTCTCTCCAAAAGCTCACGACGCATTGTTCATTTATTTGAAGAGATTGAAGGGTTGACAAGTTTTCAAAAGCAGTCCATTATCGTCCGCTACATAAGCGTGTTAGAAGATATGAGAGGGCGAACAAAATTCCATGCCGCCATCTTTCATACAGGACGAACCGTTGTAACCGTTGGAAGTCTTATCGTTCCTGCCATGATGTCTATCCAATACAGTCAAACTGGAAATTCTGGAACCGTGGATGTCTCCATGGTAGTCTACTGGTTTACCTGGTGTATTAGTCTACTCGTCACAACCTTTAACGGCATTCTAACCCTCTTCAAAATTGACAAGAAATACTATTTTCTTCACACAACGCTTGAGCAACTCAAATCCGAGGCATGGCAATACATTCATTTGAGTGGCAAGTACGCAGGGCATTATACAAAAGGTCTTGTGCCAACCCATTCCAATCAATATGTGTTTTTTTGCCACAACCTTGAAAAGATTAAACTCAAACAAGTGGAAGAGGAATATTACAAGGCAACCGATACAGATACGTCAGGACAACAAAAGGCTACGGTGCCAGTTAAGGGAGGGGTCGAAAGTAAAATGATCGCAGGTCTGTATGCCCCCACTCCTGACGTGGGGCAGTTACAGACGTATCAACAAGAACTCGGTGCGGCCCTGATAAAAGCGGGTGTAAAAGTAGATGGCGCGAACCCAACGGCGACGCAACGGCCGCGCCGCCAGTCGTCGCTCTCGGGTCTTGCGACGCTCGTCCCGCTCCCTGAAGAAGACGAGGTCGGCAGCGAAGATGAACGGCGGGGCGGCGAGACCCCCGCAGCCCTTACTGTGTCAGTGCGGGGATTGTAGTAAACCTGTTGTACGTGGACAAACCTTCTGCGGGTTTCACAAACAAAATGGATGCCCTATAAAGAGCCCTCTGAGTGGGTCTGAACCAGACTATGTCCCCGAAGAATATAATACCGATAAGGCAGTCCAATACAGTCATAATTGTTTATCCTACGCAATGGGTGTTCGAGACCAGAACAAAATCAAAGCATGCCGTGATGAAAACAAATGCGGGTTTCATGTCCCTGGCAAGAAAATGGGGCATCCGGATTTTTCCAATCGTATGCGCAAGACATGCGGTGATGTGATTGCTCGCACAATGGCCGACGTTCCCAATGCGTACCTCATTGATTTTTCGAACAAGTGTAAACATGGCTTTAGTAAAATCGCAACCGTGGTCGATGAAGATAATGATTTCCATTATTATCGTCAAGACAGTAATGGCTGGTGGTCTCATAAACCTGGTGGTCGTGCTGTGACCAATAAAGATGCGACGGGTGCTGCGATTTATAACCCTCAGCGTGCCTCTCGCTATTACAAGGCAGAATACAAGGGGGATAATGAATTAAATTATGACCAAGCATGTCCCTTCATGTGTGTGCCGCGCGATGGGAGTATTCAATTGACCGGTGGTAAGAGACGCCATGCTGGAAAAACAAGACGTCGTTGAAGTGGTTTACGCATACTTAGTTTTATTAAATTCGTATTAGAAATTTAATAAAAATATAGTCTGACTATAGTCTTATACTTTTCGTAAAGCTGCACGTATGGTCTGTTGCTCGTCTATCCAGGTCTTGACAGCCTTCTCTTGTAACAGCGGAGAATTGGGTGCCCAGATTGCGAGAGCCTCTGCCGCATCTAGACGCTGGGACGGGTCGGCATCACAGAGACCGCGGATGAGTTCCTTGGCCTTATAGACCATCGATACATGGTGTTCCTGTCGTTCAAACTCTGGGTCCATCATCAAATCCGAGAGGGTTGTCGCAAACACAGACCCAAACGCATAGGCGTCAATCTTTGACCAATAGAGTTTATAGAAGGAATACCAGTTTTCTTCTTGGAGAGACCAACTTCCTCGTATGAATTTCTTTAAGTCCTCAAACTGTTCCTCGCGGCTGTATCCAACAAGACGTTCAAAGAGAGACAGTACAAGTTTCTCATCATGTAATTTCGCGTAAAAATGGGTATCTTTGACATTCTGATTTTTCGCATTCACATATAAGACTTCAGGAGGTTCAATGGTCGCCGGTGAAAAAATCTTGTGAAGATCTTCAACACTGGATAGGGTAAGTGCCTCTGGTTTCCACGCAACTCCGTAATCAATAATACGGGTTTTGGACGGACTATCCACAAGAATATTCTGCCAATGTAAATCCGCGTGAACGACTTTTGCCATGAGCAGAATCGTTCCTGCTTCCAATAAATGCTGGACAAAGGCGGCGTACTGAATTGTGCGAGCCGTTATAGGATACATATACAGTGTAGTTCCGCCAAGAGGCATGATAAGCTGCGTTGCTTTAGGAAGCGGCGTACCTTCTTTTATAAAGTCACACTTGTTCAAATCCGGTTCTGTTTGACTAGTTCGGGACAGGGGTGTACATGATTGGTCTATTAAAATAAAATACTTGTCCGCATTGGCTATTTTACGTATCGTAGTGCTAATCGATGTCTCTTGATTTGCCATTTCTTTATTTGTAATTTTACCAACGGTTTGACCTTTTGTTTTTGTATAGACTTTGCGACCTTTACATTTCAACGGCTTGTCAAAGACACATCCATAGACACCTTCGCCCAATAATTTACCGCCTTTTTGTCTGGTCTCCATATCCCTCTTCCTGTTGGTTTCCAATGTTTTCCTTGGTTGGACGGCAGCGCAAAAAGGACATCGTATCTTATTGAACCTCAAATAGGAATGGACGGGGTTCAGATACTATTCTGGGCCGCTTTTATAGTTCTTATAGGAATCCTCATACTTGAACTGTTACCCGACCGTGTGACAGAAGGCTTTCAAGGCCTCGTCGGTGTTGGTGATAGTAAATTCTGGGCGCGCCTTGTCCCTCGTCGTGGAGATGTAGGCCCCGAACTTGAACAAGATGGTTTACTACGAGACGACCGCTACTTTAGTGGCTATTGTGACGTTCAACGCTTTGGTGTCAAGACTGATTTTTGCCGTGTGGTCCAGCAAGGCAGTGATGAAACCAATAAATTTATAGCATGTGCCCTCGGAGGCACTGAAAATATGAGTAGTACAAGTTTCCGTTCTCTTAGCGTGACGGATGGATTTCGCTTAGGACGTGATGACTATATGCATGACGTGGATGGAGATGGACGTGATGATTACTGTCGTATCGTGAAGATGCCATCTGGTGAGTTTAATGCTGAATGTAATATGGCGACGGATACTGGATTTAGTTCCAAACTGGCTCCCGATAATTCCCCGCCAGACGAGATCGCTATGCTGTTACGGTTCTATGCTGGATGTGTTTTCTGGCTCCGTCTTCGTGATGATATGGTGGATTATGCTGAAAATCTGTATTTGAACTCCGCGGGGGGTGCCAAAGTCACTGAAAACCCTCCCAAACCGGATGTGACGGATGGGTTGCGCCTCAATGGAGTAAACCAGTACCTCCGCATTGGAGATGACCCCTATCTGAATTTTGGGTCTGTCGTTCAACTACGAAATGTCCGTGCCTTCCACTTCTGGGTTCGCTTTGATGAGTTTACCAACAACGCTCACATCTTTGACTTTGGTAATGGTGCTGGTATTGACAATGTATGGGTGGGTATTCTCAATCGTGGAAACCAAGGACTGGATGCTGGAGACGACAAGAAGGTTCTCTTATGTGGCGACCCGATTGATGATGTTCTTCCTGATAAACCCAGTGGCGCTCAACCGGGTGAAATTACGACCCCTCAAGATTTGATGGAGACCACGGCTGCCAATGTGGAAGAGTATACCTGCGAAGGGTTTGCTGTCGCGCCTCGTAAAGTATCCCATCCATTCGACAAAGCAGTCAAGAAGGGCGGGCTGGCAAAGACGGCCGACATGTGCTATGAAA
>JACCDP011068089.1_pt1 | contig 14283 bp, 9 predicted proteins | sample 7445841 | NCBI WGS metagenome assembly JACCDP01 (sample SAMN15323441, study PRJNA562643) | freshwater metagenome | isolation source: river surface water | place: USA:Blue River Watershed | collected 2017-08-17
AACGCAACGAAATGACTATTCGACCTTGGGACTTTGGTACAGATGCTATCGAACGTATGCGTGTGGCAACTCCACAGAGTATGCTTGACGCTGACTTTGAATACGGACTACAACCAACTAAGTGGCAAGCAATTGGTTTACTAAGACAATATCCAAGTGTCTACGAAATTCCAGGAACTGACACCGCAGTAAGCTCAGTGGTCACTGATGCCAGTGCAGGTACAGCAAATATTGGTGCAAGTTTAATCACGGTCACTACAGCAGGTCCCCACGGTTTTTCAGTAGGAACTCCAATTACAATTAAAGCATTGGCAAACACTGTCACTGGATTTAGTAGAGCAGAAGGCACATTCCTGGTTAACAGTGTTCCTACCAATAGCACATTCACTTATTATAGTGCTAGTAAAGTTGGAACATCTAATGGCCAAGTGTTAGCAACAACTTATACACAGTTAAGAAAAGCATCTTTTTACACAGGAGCCAGTTTAGGAACGCCTGTATTCAGTGTGTACAGTGCAGGTAGTTCAGGATCAATCACTTCTGAATTAATTACAACTTCGGGAACAGATCAAATTGCGTTTACTGGAACTGCACCAAGTATCGGATCACCACTAACTGCTTCTGGAATTAATCCTGGAACTCAAGTAACTGGTATTGTCGGAACAGGAGGAGTAGCAGTTCAAACAGGAACAGCACTAAATGCTTCCATAGGAGAGACGACCATCGAAGTTGATAATGCTTCAGGTATCTTAGAAGGAATGGCATTAGACAACGGCAGCGGTACTGCAATTTTTGTAACAGGCGTAACAGGTACTACAGTAAGTCTCACAGCTCCACTAACAGCAAATAGACAAGGATCTACAGAAACATATAATGCTATTTCAGCAACACTATCGAGTCCTATTGGAACTGGTGCTAAGTTTAATTTCGCTAGAGTAAATGAGACCTATCAATACGTTGGTGTTGCTGACGGCGGAACTAATTATCAAATAGGCGACAGACTATTAATTCAAGGAAGTCAACTTGACGGAACTAACGGTGTAAACGATATAACTATCACAGTTTTAAGCGTAGAAAGTGGAGGATCTATTGCTAATATTGATAGCAGTGTTCCAATTAGTTTTAGCGGAACTGCTGCTTCAGGAGCAGAAACATATAGTCCGGTATCTCAAAGTTCTACTTCGGGGTCTGGTATTAATTCAACTTGGAGCGTTACAAGATCTGACACAGGAGACTCTACAGCAGGAAGCTATAATGTAACTAATATTAATCCTGGTAGTAACTTTAATCCTGGAGAGCAAATAGTAATAACCGGTAATCTGTTAGGCGGATCTACACCAGCAAATGATTTATACATTGTTGTTGCTACTGTTGGTGGACTTGGGGAGATCGCTACTTTTAATTATTCTGGAACTGCTGTAGGAACCGACGATGTTTTCACTAACTTAACCGCATCTAACCTTCCTCATCTTGGTGCAGGCGCAACATTCAATATTACTAGAGCTGCTGGAGAATATAGCCTAGTCATAGCTAATGCAGGATCTAATTATCAAGTAGGAAATACTTTATCTGTTGCAGGTAGTGCATTAGGAGGATCTAATCCAGGAAACAATGCTACCATCACTGTTACATCCATTAGTGGCGGAGCCATATCAGCTGCATTAATTACAGGTAATCCAGTAGCAGGTAGTGTATTGGATTTTTATTCAGCATTGTCATTAAGTGAAGTAACTACTGGATCCATTCCAGATGGAACTTCAATTACATATGCTGCGATTGCTGGAATTCAAGTGACATTTAGCACTGCTCACGGACTAGTTCCTGGCGCTAGTATTACTGTATCTATATCTAGTAACGGTACTAATCACGGATATGCTGCCGGTCCTTTCTTTGTAGAAAGCATTCCAACTCCAACAACATTAAGATATACAGCAAGAACCAGCGGGTCTGTTGATACATCGACTGTGGCTCTTACAGGTACTGTATATACTAGATCCGACGCATATTTTATTCATAGGCCATACGACGGCGGTGTACAACTTGGCACTGGAGGACCACAACACGGTGCGCAGGCAATTCGTATGAGTAAGAAATATATACGTTATCAGTCTGGTAAAGGTGTTATGTATACCACTGGTGCGTTATTTGCTCCAAGTTATGATTTACAAAGTTTAACTGCTACAGGAACAGCAGTTGGGTCTTATATCACAGTAGTTACTGATGATGTGGACCACGGATGTCAAGTAGGCGGTGTAATTAAAATTAAAGGTGTAGAAACTGCTGGTTATAATGGCACATATACTATTACAGATATTATTAACGAAAGACAGTTTAGAGTTCAAGCACAAACTGTTCTTTCAAATGTATATGCTACACTAACTGGACAAGCACAAATGAGTCTAGTAAACTGGCACGGTGCAACTGTTCGTGCAGGTACTTTCGATGAACAAAACGGTATGTTCTGGCAATACGATGGTCAACGTTTATCAGTAGGCCGCAGAACTAGTACATTCCAATTAGCCGGAACAGTGAGTATAACAAGAGACACCAATTTGATTACTGGAACAAGTACAAGATTCAGAGATCAGTTACACGCAGGTGATAAAATTGTTATTAAAGGAATGACTCACGTTGTAACTAATATTACAAGTCAAACTAGTATGACGGTAACTCCTGATTATAGAGGGGCTGTTGACACTACTAACAGTAAATTATGTAAAGTAGAAGATTTTATCTTTAATCAGGACCATTTTAATATTGATAAATTAGACGGAACTGGTCCAAGTGGATATAATGTAGATATATCAACTATGCAGATGATCGGTATACAATACACTTGGTACGGTGCAGGATTTATTGATTTTATGTTGCGAGGCAGTGATGGTAACTATGTAATGGTACATCGTATCAGAAACAGTAACGTTAACACAGAAGCTTATATGCGTACTGGTAACCTTCCTGTTAGATACGAAGTTATCAACGAAAGTGCTAAGAACAAGTTAAAAACTTCAATGACTGCAACACAGACTACTGTAGAACTTGATGATGCTACAGATTTTCCGAACTCTAGCGGCACTGTATTAATTGATAATGAACTAATTTCTTTCACAGGAAAATCAGGAAATACATTAACCGGTTGTACTAGATCAGCACCGATGACTAACTTTGTTGCAGGAGCTTCAAGAACATTTACCGCAGGAAGTGCTGCTACGCACGAATATAATACAGGTGTTGTGTTAGTAAGTAATACCATAAGCCCAATTATCAGTCACTGGGGTAGTGCATTCTTAACAGATGGTAGATTCGATGAAGACCGTGGTTATTTGTTTAACTACGCAGCTACCAACGTTTCTATTACAACTACTAAGAAAACTGCATTCTTAATCAGACTAGCACCTAGTGTATCAAACGCTATTGTTGGAGACTTGGGTGAACGAGAGTTATTAAATCGTGCGCAGTTGCTATTAAAAGGTATTGAAATTACATCAGATACTGGTACTGGTGGTATCGTTGTTGAAGGTGTGTTAAATCCGCAAAATTATCCAATTAGTCCATCAGATATTGCGTGGTCAGGATTGCAAGGAGCTGCACAAGGTGGTCAGCCAAGCTTCAGTCAAATCGCACCTGGTGGTTCGGTAGTTTGGAGTTCATCTGCCCAGACAACTGCTACCGCTACTACACAGGCATTTCCTACAGGCAGTATTACAGCAAGAGCATTGAGCTGGCGTAGTAACAGAAGTATTGTAAATAACGAAGATTATTTTGCTATAACTGAAACTGATTACAATTCCTATATAAGTCAAGGCCTGGCTGTTGGTGATAGAATTTCGGGAAGTAATATTCCTTCTAATACTACCATTACACAGATTACTTTCTGGTATAATGATCAACCTCCTCCTAGCGGAACTGGTTTAGGTAATTTATATTTTGTACGAATGAGTCAACGTGCTAGCGGAAATACTAATGGTAACAGCACACTGACTGTAACTAAAGCATATAATACATCAGCTACTTCGATTTTATTCTTCCAAAATGCAAGCTGGGTAGCAGCAGGTGCTACAACAGGAACCGAAGTCGACGACACTACCAAATTCCCAGGCGGTACTTTTGTAAGTAGTGCTATAGCTCAGAGCTATTTTGGAACAACATATTATCGTGTAACATTTAATCAGTCAAGTATCGGTGCTGCATTTGTTCCTGGCACAACTACAGTTCAGTTTAAATTTGGTATTCCGCCCTATGCGCTACCAGGGGAGACTGTGTTTTCGTTTGTTGCTGGTCCTGGTACAACGTCAGTTCTTGATTTAAGTGAGTTGAAAGAATTAACAAATACCACACTGGGCGGCCGAGGAACTTATCCTAATGGGCCAGACGTATTGGCTATTAATGTGTATAAGGTATCAGGTGCTGCGATTAACTCTAATATCGTTCTACGTTGGGGAGAAGCGCAAGCTTAAAGACTATCAATAATATCAATGATAGATTGGATCTTAGTTTGTATAATTTTATTACGCAGACTAAGATCCAAAGCTTTATGTAAGGGTTTAGGAGGATTTTCTAAATTAAACCAGCCCCAAGCTTCGTGCTCGTTGCTTAATGTCGGCACAAACTCTTGATTTACTACACAGAAAAAAGTATGAAAATTAAACATACTGTCATTACTGACAAATTTTTCTAAGGGTAATGTTTTTTTGATGTCAGGTAAGTGACCAAGTTCTTCTTCGATTTCTCTTTGAAGTCCTTGCCAAGCAGTTTCTCCGGTATGATTAGTTCCGCCCACTAGTCCCCAAAGTCCTTGATGCTTTCCGTTGGCTTTTTGAAGTAATAAAAATCTATGTGTATCTTTAGCACAAATTAATGCACCTGAACAATCGATTAAAGTTCCAGTCTCCATAAGCCTTTTTTGTATTCACCTTCAAATGATTTAACCCAACTTACACCATTCCATTTATATTGTACAAGTGTATACAAATTTGTTTGATAAATCAACTGATCTGAAGATTCTTTGGCACTAAACACTATATGCCATTTATTTCCATCCCATTCGATTATGTCGTTAGCGTCTGCTAAGAAATCACTATCGTCCGCATTTTTCCAAGCATCTGGGCCATCTTCATTTAGATTTAGTTTGTATGTTACTGTACTTCCAAAATCAATTGCGGAAGCAGTAACAAGATAAAAAATGTCACCGTTGTTTAATGCAGATGCTGGCGTCAGTGTACCGTCAACATATAATTCCCAACTGTTTACTTTATTAAATTCTATACCAGTATTAATTCTTTTAGAAGAATTATTAGTTACAAATGTTTCGATAATTCCGCCACCAATACTTTCTAATATTAGATATCTTGTTCCAGCTACAGGAGTTAATCCAGAACCAGGCCCTGTTTTTGTAGGATCAACCACAGCATCAAAACTGCCCCAAGCGGTGTTTAGTCTACTCGGCCCTTCTATTAAATCGTTAGTAGGATATGTATCTTCATCCCAGTTAGCTATTAACAATGTTTCATCTAAAGTGTTAAGACTGACATATCCAACTACTTCTGAACCGTCTGTCTGTGTAAGATAAATTTTGCTCAGCCCCGCAGTGTATTTCCCAGGATGCTGATCAAGTATCACACGCCAATTAAGATATGTTCCATTACTGTTTTTATTAATTCTGACAATGTTTTGTTCAACTATAATGTCAAAATTTCCTATTGTAACTTTGCTTTCGGTTAATAACTCGCTAAAACTAGGACTGCCGCCAGTGCCTAAATCCATACCAAATCCGTCAATATAAGACGGATCTCCCTGGCCAGGATTTCCAAAAATGTTAGAAACTACTTTGGTAATTACACCTAGTCTTTTTACTTTTACCGGAGGACTTAGGTATATTGGTGTTTTAAGATTCAGAGTGGCGATGTCTATAGCAATGTTTGTTCCTTGAGGCACAGTTCTACTACTGAAATTAACATCTTCTAATTCTACAACACTAAGGCTGGTCCAATCAATGTAATTATCTGTGCTTTGAATTTCTAAACTTGGATTAAAAAAGGTTAAAATTTGTTCAAGTATCTGCAATTTTTGATCTGTGCTACTGCTCCATATATCCACTTTTACTGTTAAATTAAATGGTGTAGGCATTAGTCTTTCAACAGTGTAATTTTGTCCAGGAGAACTATTATACGTATCTGTGTCAGGATCTACATCTCTTTCTCTAATGTGAACTTTGCCAACATAAGATGCATCACCGAGGCGACTTCTGTCTAAATCTAAATCAGAAATATACACTGCAATTCTTGGTGTAGATTGTAAAGTATTTTCACTGTTCTGATTCACAATAGTTGCTGCTTGTCTATCTTGGTCACCGTACATTACAGGAACTCTAACTATAGTGCCGTCACTATACTTTACAGTAAAATTACTAAGTAATCTTATAATTTGTAAAATATATCTTCTTATTTGTCCGTCATAAAAATGCAACATTATAAATCTGCCCTTGGTCTTAATGCTTTAGATAAGCTCTGACGTTCTGCAACTTGTTCGCCGTCTATTGTAGTTGTATTTGTATTGTTAATGAAACTGGTCTTTAATGTACTTCTAGTATCTGTATTGGTCATTGTCATACGTACATTATCTTCTCTCTTGACCCAACGTGCGCCATTGAACCTAAATAATCTATTTGGCATAAAATCTGTTCTTAAAAAGTAGTCGCCTTCTCTAGCAGCAGTAGGAAATACAATACCGTGACCAAAGTCTACACCATTTTCAGGTATACCATCGCCTAATAAGTATCCAGTGTATCCAGATCGATCTGGTCTTTCGTGTATTCTACTCGCATCTAATACTGTGGTACTTGCATCTTCGTCAGTGATATCAGCAGTAGTTAACGCAGGATTTCCTTGATCGTCAATGGCTAATGTATAGAATGTTCTAGTATCATAACCACTTCTTGGTGCTTCGGCTTCAGCTTGTTCTAGAATAGCATCATTAATTTCAAGATTTTTATTAGCCGTGCTTAATATATCTTTTAATGTGTTATCACTATAAACTGAAAAATAACTGGCATTAGGCGGAGCATTTCCAGTAGTGGTATTAGTAACAGTATAAAGAGTTCCTTGATAACGAACTATTTCTCCTGGATTGTAAGTTCTGTCAGGGTCATAATCACCTACATAGTTTGCATCTTGATCTGTAGGACGTTTTAAGATATCTGCATATTGTTGACTGTCGCTGATTTTCTTTAATTTTAATCTATATAAATGCGGCCACCAAGTTTGACTAAAACCTTCAGCAGCGCGACCAACATCTTCAATTACGAAAAATCTTGGCAACGAAATATCTGCATCATTCAATGCAAATTGATCTTTAAGGTGCGGAAGTTCTAGCACGTCTCCTGCTAAAGGCTTGCGTCCTATAGTAGTAACAAAGTCATTGATATGCACAGTCATATAGACCATATCGTTATCTAAGAACAAGCCAAATTGACTTAGATTAAAATCTATATCTTGTACTTGATAGTGCCCGCGTATTCTGTAAATATCTTCGCTATATTTTCTATCACGATTTTCTAAAAACAGTAAATCTTGAATGTTAGTTTCTTTAATTACATCATAATGTGGCTGATCCGCTGTGGCTTGATCCACAGGGGTATTTTGAGGGCCCAGATATTTGTGCAGATAAACGTCAGTGCCGCCCACAGTGAACATTTCACGAATTTGGCGGTCAATAAATTTGTAATCGTGTCCTTTTTCAGGACGAAATAATGATATACGCGGCATAGTACAATATTTAGCGAATAAATACTACTGGAGATCTATATGCCAGCAAACCAAATAGAAAGTACAAATCCGCAAGAAGTTAAACAAAAAGTCTACGATTACTGTCGTACTATGTTAGGTGACGGTATGGTAGATGTTGAGCTTGACCCTATACATTATGAAACTGCATTGGACCGAACATTAGCAAGATTTAGACAGCGTAGTCCAAACAGTGTCGAGGATAGTTACGTATTTCTAACTTTGGAAAAAGATCAAAATGACTACGTTTTACCGCAGGAAATAGTAAATGTACAGAGTGTTTTTAGACGCACATTAGGATCAAGAACTGGTGGCGGAACTGGTAGTAATTTTGAGCCGTTTAACTTAGCATACACAAACACATATCTGTTAAACAGTACTATGCTAGGCGGAATTGCAACATATTATCTATTTGCCAGTTATCAAGAAATGGTGGGTAAAATATTTGGTAGTTACATCGAGTTTCAGTGGATTCCTACTACCAAGGTACTTAGAATACTACAGCGTCCATTTACAGAAGGTGAAGTCATAATGCTTCGCTGTCAAAACTATAGACCAGATTATATAATAATCGAAGATTATCTAGCTAAACAATGGGTACGAGATTACACTCTAGCAAACTGCAAAATGATGCTAGGAGAAGCACGTAGTAAATTTGGTGCTATCGCTGGACCGGGCGGCAGCGGACAGCTCAACGGTAATGATTTAAAATCCGCAGCGAAGGAAGAAATCACTGCATTGGATAAAGAACTAGAAACACTAATAGCAGGCGGCACCGGCTACACATTTGTCATAGGGTAATATGAAAGTATTTGAAATAATAGTTGAAGCTAACGAAAAAAAGCTTTCTAAAACTTTAAGAAATGCTGGCCCCCACGCTAGACAATACGACGATATCGATCAATATTATGATATGTACAGATTCGGAATAGCAATGGCTGGCAGTCCCGATAATCCTGGATACTCAAAAGGTCCAGCGAAAGATGTACCTGCTGTATGGATGTATACCGATGCAGATGAAGAAATTGTAAATCGAGCAGAAAAAAATCAAGGAATCAAAGGTAAAACTATCGTTCAAAAAGGCCCAAGCGAAGAAAACAAGTCCATTAATATTGTAAGTCCAGTAGCAACTCCAAAAAGAAACAAATACGGCGTCTAATTTCTTGACATTGTAACAAAAATATAATAAATTATAGTGCTAGGAGGTACTATGATTATTGGCTTTGTAGGTTTCATCGGTTCGGGCAAAGACACTGCTGCGGACTATCTTGTAAATTTCCACGGTTTTAGAAGAGACAGTTTTGCATCCACACTAAAAGATGCAGTTGCTTGTGTGTTTGGCTGGGACAGAACCTTGTTAGAAGGGCGCACTAAAGAAAGTCGCGAGTGGCGCGAGCAGATAGATCCTTGGTGGAGTGAACGCCTAGGCAAAGAAATCACGCCGCGATGGGTACTACAATACTGGGGTACAGAAGTTTGTCGCAACGGATTCCACAACGATATATGGATCGCTAGTTTGGAAAACAAAATTAGAAAAACTAACGATAACGTTGTGGTCACAGATGTACGGTTTCCTAATGAGATAGCTGCTATTAAAAATGCTGGCGGAAAAGTGTTTCGTATTAAGCGTGGATTAGACCCAGAGTGGTACGACGACGCAATTGCACACAATCAAGGTCCTACTAATATGCGCTGGGCATTAGGTAAAATGCACTTAAACGAGGCTAAGATACACGCCAGTGAATATAGCTGGGTTGGAAATAAAGGGATTATTGCTGAAATCGACAACAACGGAACTATAGATGATTTGTATAACCAACTTAGAAATCAGGTCGAAGATCACCTTGGCGCCATTGAACGCCCTCTTTATGTAGGACTCGCTGACAGTTCGCACATACCGTCTTAAGATTATTGTGTCGGCTATTATTTAGATTTCCATCTATGTGAAACACATTGAACTGTTCTTTGTGTTTACTCTTATAGCCGCACTTATCACACGCCATTTTTTGTCGATAACCATCTAGGTACCATTTAGGAACACCGTGGGCTAGTCCGCCGTGTTTTATACATATCTCACATTTTTTTCTATAGTATGTTCTGCCGTTCTTAACATAGTTAACAGCGGCCGGACGTAAATTGCAAACACATAAAGGTCTTGTCATAACTTTATTTATTTCGCACCTTTTTGTCCCCTTTTCTTGAATGTATAAATAGCCAATTTTAGGATTTTCCAATAAATAAAAGTAGAACACCAACTTAGGAGAAGCAAGATGGCATTAAGTTCACCAGGCGTAGAAGTCAAAGTAATTGACGAATCGTTTTATACACCAGCCGAGCCAGGTACAACACCTTTGATTATTGTAGCATCGGCCCAAGACAAATCAAATGGCGCAGGCACCGGCACAGCGCCAGGAACAACTAAAGCAAATGCCGGAACAGTTTATCTATTAACCAGTCAGCGAGATCTAGCAGACACATTTGGTGATCCAATTTTTAAAACTGATGCGAATAATAATCCTGTACACGCAGGAGAACAAAATGAATACGGATTACAAGCAGCCTACAGTTTATTAGGTGTTAGTAATCGTGCTTTTGTTGTCCGCGCTGATTTAGATTTATCGCAATTAGATGCCAGCGCAGATCCTCCAATCGCATTGCCTGCAAATGGTACACATTGGATGGACACTAGCACAACAACATTTGGAATCTTTGAATGGAACGGTGCTCCTATCAGTACTACAGGCGGCCAAAAGTTTGCTAATAAAGTTCCTCTAGTAATTACAGATTCAACTAGAGTTGATCCATTAACTGCGGGTCCAAAAACATCAATTGGCGCAATTGGCGATTACGCTGTTGTTATGACTGATACAGATTCCGATACTCCTGCATTGACTACTAGTCATCCTGGAACACTATGGTACAAGAGCAAAGGCAATGCTAATGCAGGTGTAACCGCAGGTTCGTGGGTCAAGGTTGGTAGTAATGATTGGGCAGTTTCTCACCCGATGATTGCAGGAACGGTTTCAAATCCAGCGTTTACTCCTGGAGACAATTTTTATATCAATGGCACATTAATCACAGCCAGCGGCTCTACTGTTGCTAGTCTAGCAACTGACATTAATAATGCTTTTAATACAGGTAACGGGCCTGTATATGCTCAAGCTTGGAACAATAAGTTAGAAATTTATGTTGATAACACTATTGGCGGCGACCCTGCTGATAGTACTACTTCTAATGCATTAGTAATTGCAGCAGGAAATACTGGTAGTTTAGTAGCTGCATCAGTAGTAGCGAGCGCATTAGGAATTAAAACCGGAACATATTACGGTCCTAAACTACAGATCAGCAAACATACTGATGTTCCTCAATGGAAGTCAACTTCAGCAGCAGCAAGACCAACAGGAAGTATTTGGGTTAAAACAACAGAGCCTAACTTAGGTGCTCGTTGGAGAGTAAAAAGATGGAATGGCAGTACTTCTTTATGGGAAGCTGTAGATTCTCCAATATACTTAAACGGTCACGATGCAATTTATAATCTAGACAAAGCAGGCGGTGGAGAAAACTTGTCTACTGGCGCTCTATATGTTCAAGCTAACTATGATGAAGACAATGGCACAGACAGCACTCCAAGAATAGCTAATTTTAAATTATTCCGCAGAATCGCTGCTGGAATGACAACTATTACTTCACCTAAAGTTGAAAACTCACAATTCACTAATGCAACAACTTATACTTTTAGAATTGCTGAAAGTCTAGTTGGCACAAGTGTATTAGGCGACTACGATGGCAATGGAACTTACAGCTACAAAGAAATAACATTTACTGGTTCTGGAACAGGCGATACAGATGCAGGGCGTATTGCTACTGCAATTAATGCAGCAGGATTTACAAATATCGAAGCAGAAGTAGATGCGCAAACTAGAGTAGTTATTAGACATAAGTTAGGAGGAGATTTCCGTTTAACAAATGTTACTAATAACCCACTAACTATACTAGGTTTATCTGCTTACGATTATGAACCATCAAATGCAACATACGCCACTGGAATATTAAATCTTCAAGATACTCCAGCTGGTGATACACTACACGATTTTGTCGCAAGCCTATGGGCACCATTAGTTTATGTTTCCAACGCTGATGCTCCTGGTAGCTTAACAGACGATGGAAGATTATGGTATAGCAGTGTTATCGATGAAATTGATGTTATGATTCACGATGGATCTAACTGGGTAGGCTATTTGTCTCCAACTAGTCCTTACTATAATGTAAGTGCTGGATCTCAGACAGATCCAAACGGCCCAATCGTTAGTGCTACAGCACCAGAAACACAAAGCGATGGAACAGCATTAGTAACTGGCGACTTATGGATCAGCACTGACGATATCGAAAATTTCCCACAAATTTACAAATTTAATAACGAGCTAACTGCTCCTGTTGCAAAGCGTTGGGAATTATTAGATAAAACAGACCAAAGCACAGAAGACGGTGTATTATTTGCCGATGCTCGATATAACACAGCAGGATCAAACAGTGACGAAGCAGGCGCAATCGTAGATTTATTAACTAGCGACTACTTAGACCCAGATGCACCAGATCCAGCATTATATCCAAGAGGTATGTTATTATGGAATCTACGTCGCAGCGGATTCAATGTTAAGAAATTCCAAAGAAATTACATCGATGTTGCAGCAGACAATACAAGATTCAATGGCGAGGCAATGGAAGCATACTACCCACACCGTTGGACCACAGAAAGTCCAAATCAAGGTGACGGCTCTGGTAGCTTCGGTCGTAAGTCTCAACGTGCTGTAGTAGTCAAAGCATTACAGGCAACAGCTAATGCTAACCAAGATATTCGTGATGATGAAAGCAGAATCTTTAACTTGATTGCTTGCCCAGGATATCCAGAACTAATCGGAGAAATGATTAGTCTAAACTACGACAGAGGTTTAACTGCATTTGTTGTTGGTGATAGTCCTGCAAGATTAACTCCAGATGCTACCAGCTTGTTAGCGTGGGGCAGCAATCAAAGACTTGCATTTGAAGACAATGATCTTGGAGCAGTAAGTTACGATGAGTATATGGCAATGTTCTATCCATGGGGCTTCACCAGCGATAACTTTGGTAATAATGTAGTTGTTCCACCAAGTCATATGATTTTAAGAACAATCGCATTGAATGACCAAGTTGCTTATCCTTGGTTCGCACCAGCAGGTATCCGTCGAGGCGGAATTACCAATGCAAGTGCTGTAGGATATGTTGACAGTCAAGAAGGCGAGTTTAAATCAGTGGCTCTAAATGTAGGACAAAGAGATACACTATATGAACAGAAAATTAATCCTATTACTTTCCTAACAGGTACTGGATTAGTTAACTATGGACAAAAAACTCGTGCTAAAGGAGCAAGTGCTTTAGATCGTATCAATGTAGCACGTTTAGTAATTTACCTACGTAGTCAGTTAAACAAATTAGCTAAACCTTACATTTTTGAACCTAATGATAAAATTACTAGGGACGAAATTAAACTTGCAGTAGATAGTCTTCTGTTAGAGTTAGTAGGACAACGTGCGTTATATGACTTCTTAGTTGTATGCGACGAGTCTAATAATACTCCGAGTAGAATTGACAGAAACGAGCTGTACATTGATATTGCTATTGAACCAGTAAAAGCAGTTGAATTTATCTACATTCCACTACGCTTGAAGAACACTGGTGAAATTGCAGCGTTAGGTTAATAAAGGAAACTAAAAATGTCAGTCACATCATTAAGTAAATTTACAGTACCTCTGGCTTCTGGCCAGAGTAGTACTACTCAAGGTATGTTAATGCCAAAACTAAAATATCGCTATAGAGTGATGTTGGAAAATTTTGGAGTTAGCACACCAACAACTGAACTAACAAAACAGGTTCAAACTGCTTCTAGACCTAACATTAGCTTTGCTCCGCAAACTATTGAAGTTTACAACAGTAAAATTAACTATGCCGGTAAACATACTTGGGCCCCAATTGCAATCACTTTTAGAGATGATGTAACTGGTGAAGTTAGTAAGCGTATCGGTGAACAACTGCAAAAGCAATTTGACTTTTTAGAGCAAAGTTCAGCTGCTAGTGCTAGTGATTATAAATTCACAATGAGTATCGAAATGTTAGACGGCGGTAACGGATCTAATGTTCAAGTACTTGAGCGTTGGGAATGTTATGGATGTTTTGTTGTTAGTGCAAACTATCAAACATTAAGTTATAGTGAAGCAGCACCTCAAACTATTGATTTAAGTATTCAGCCAGACAACTGTATCCTAGTACCAGCAGGGGAAGGTAGCCCAGTATTTGCTGTAGCAGGAAGAGCTTTAAGAACTTTAGCTACTGGTTAATAAAGAAAGCAGCAGAGATGCTGCTTTTTTTATGACTTTTTATTAACTACGTATATAATTACCATAGATAAATATTAGTATGGGAAAAGACTTACGACAATTTGTTAGCGGATTCACAAATCCTAAAGGCA
>JACCDP010104750.1_pt1 | contig 14282 bp, 4 predicted proteins | sample 7445841 | NCBI WGS metagenome assembly JACCDP01 (sample SAMN15323441, study PRJNA562643) | freshwater metagenome | isolation source: river surface water | place: USA:Blue River Watershed | collected 2017-08-17
ATTGTATGTGGTTAATGGCAGAAAAGAGCAAATGCTCCGCATCTTTAAAGGATATTAAATCCTCAACACTTAGAAGTATTTTCTGTTTCGTATTGGTGTTTGTTAATATATCAATAGGAAACTCTTCGTAACAATTGTAATTTCGTAATTTACGGCGATAATATCTAGCAGCCATTTACTGTGTATAGCAGAAAAAACAACCAGATAAACAACAAGAAAAAACAACCAGAAATAAAAAGACGGAAGGATATAGAATGCCAAGGTATATCGAGTATGGACGATGTAACACAGAGAAATCATCAGGATGTTGTAGTAAATCTGCATCTGAATATGAAACATCCGTCAATTTCTTCAGCCAAATGTCAGAAAAATTAACAGCAATGGTATCAACAGTTAAGACTCAATTTGACGATTACAAAGCTCAGATAGAAAAATTTACAACTCCAAAGGGTATTATATCAAGAGTAGATACACCAGGATTAGTATTAGGTGTAGGTCAAGAATATCTGAAGTATATTGAGCGTTATGGGCCTCCACCAAATGGTGTATGGGATCCAGAAAAATTAGCAGCACTGAGAATGGAACAGGGTATACAATGAGATCCTTGTGAATATCTACTTTGATAAGTACTCTCATAGCATTCAAGACAGATTGTTTACAGATTCCAGAAACAGTTTCTATTTCCCAGACAGAATCCAGACAAAACGTAAACAGAACAGATAGATTGTTTCTAAATTCCAGACAGATTATTTACAGAATCCAGACAAAACGTAAACAAAACAGAAGAATCGTAAACAAAATCAAGAAACAGCGTGTAAACAGTTTACGGTATAAAATATATCCAGTAAAAAGATGTCATCAATATTTATCTTAAAAGAGATTCTGGATTTACTCTATGAAGAATCAAAACGCGGTGAATTGGTGACAACGGATGTTCAGAACAGATTGCATACTCTGGAGAAACAATTAGAGGAAAAGAATAAAGAATTATCAAAACTGTATACAGAAAATATACGTCTGGAGAATATATTAAGGCGCTATGAAAAAGAGTTCGAAGTTCTGACAAAAATGCCGTTGGTACCAATGATGTGTTCTGAAATGGACGCGACCGATTCCAAGACGAATACAGTGGAGTACAACGAACAAGTAGAAAATCAGGACGCGCAAGAAGAAAACGTGGAACAACAAGAACCGCAACAGGAAGAGGAACCAGATATATTTACTTATTCTGATAGAAAAGAATATATGAAGGAATATCTGCGTAGGTATCGTAAGAGTAAACGTGAAAAGAAGGAGCAAGTCAATGTGAATATTTAAAGTTATAATTCTGTAATCTGTAAAAAAACAAATTCCAAATCTATCCAGAATCCAAATTCAGAGTCTGACAATCTTTCTGAATTCGAATTTGTAAATTGGAATAAAAATTAAAAAATTAAAACATCTGGAAATCCAGACTTCTGTATTCCGCAGGCCGAAGGCCTGCACGCGGCCACGCTCACGCGTCTGGTTTCTGCGCGCAGCGCGAGCTAGAAGGCCAAAGGCCGATAAGCGAGCGCACATAATGAAATTAAATTTGATATAAATAAAATATATATATAATTATATATCAAATGAAAAGACCAGTCATAGCAAAATACTTACATAATATATTAAGTGAGAAAGAATTAGAAGATGAAATAAAAGTAGTATTGAAGAAAACAACATTAGGAGAAACCTCTCAAGTACAATTTGCTAAAAAAATATCACAATGGGTTCAATATAATACAGAAAAAACATTGTTTTGGTTAATATCTAATCCAGAAGAATCAATGAAATCATTAACAGAAACACAAAAAATAAAACATAGTCCATCCAATCATCATCTCTATATAAGTTCAATTGTAGGATATCTAACACATATATATCGAACTCATCCTAATTTAGAAAAATGGAAACATATTCAAAAGAAAAATTGGGAACCCTTAGCAGAACATTATTTAGATAATAAACCAACAGAACTTCAACAGAATAAAAATATAACCTATCAAGAACTAATAGAAGTATTAGAAAAACTTGAAAAGGGTTCATTTGAGCGCCTATTAATAGCATTTTATACATTAATAGAGCCAATAAGAGCAGATTATTATGCAACAAAGATATTAAGAAATAAATCAGAAGAATCTAATGAAGAAAACTATTTAGTATTATCAGAAAAAGAATGTGTATTATATGTAAATGATTTTAAAACAAAATCAAGGCATAGCAGAATAGAAAATAAATTATCAGATATATTATTAAATGAATTAAATGAATCATTAAATAAGTATCCAAGGGATTATTTATTTGTAATGGAAGATAAAAAATCTCCATTTACAAGAAAATTATTCTCAAATTGGGCGTGTAGAACATTAACACGTGTATTAAAACAACCAATGACATTAACAGCATTACGTCATATCTATATTACACATAAAATACAAACATTAAAATCAAAAGAAGAATTACAAGAAGTAGCAAAGAAGATGGGGCATACAAGATCAATGCAACAAGCATATGTATGGAGTTAATATTATACTTTTGTAACAATAACTGAATTTTTAGGAGGTCTACCACGTTTTTTATTTTTAGAAGATTCTTCTACTTGTTTAATAATATTAATATCACCGTGTTGTATTTGTGATAATCCAGAACCATCGCGTTTTATAAAGATATGATTATTAGTACAAGATTTTAAATCATCTAAATGAGTAGCTAAATAAATACTATCATAATAAGAGAGTAATCCTCTTAAGAAATCAGGTACTTTTTCTAAATTATCAGAATCACAAGCAGTAAACCCTTCATCTATAAAGAATTCACTATAACGCATTTTTGATAAACCAATCTGATTGATTGCAACTCTCATTGCAATTCCAATAATAAATCTTTGAAATCCAGATGCTTTTTGTATAACAGGTCTACTACAACCATCGCGGATAAACCAAGAAAGCGAAGAACCTTTTGTTTCCTTTAACCATTCACACTCTAAATAAAGTGGTCTATCTTCACATATCATTTCAAGTACATTATTAACTTTCTTTTGTATTAAAGGTCCAATCTGCTCTTTATATAACCAATCGCGATATTCATCAAACGATTGTGATATATATGTTATATCTTCAATATCTAGAGCCATATTCTTAACCATATCAAGAATAGTAATCATTTGTGAATCGTGTGAACTATTATTTGCACCATTAATAATAGTCTGTAGTTCTTTTACCTTTAATGATAATTTAGTTTCATCGTCTACTAATTGTTTCCATTTAATCCAATTAGGATATGCATTATTAATAAGTTGTAACATATTAAGATCATTTTCACATTGTTCGCGTTCTTTAATAAGTTCAATTCGCATCTCTAAATCATATTTATCAGAAGTTAATTTATTAAGATTATTATTAAGATGGAACAAATAACATATAATATTATATCTATAATAATACAAAGTAGAATACCAATTATATTCTAAATATCTACGATATGTTTCATATTCTTTAGTGCGATCACTGAGTTCATTAATATATACATTATATTCATCCTGTTTAGCTTGTATATACTCTAATTTATATTGTAACTCTTTCTTCTCTTCTTTAACTCTTTTTTCAATTTTTTCTAAATCTTTCTTTTCTGATTCTTTAAGGGACAGTTCTTGTTCTATTTTATCATATCTGGACTTAATATCTATATATTCAGTATGCCATTTATCATATTGATTCCATAAATTATTTTCTGAATTATATATCTGAATATTATGTATATATTCCTGAATATCGTGTAAACACTCATCTAAAGTAATAATATATTCTTGATATGAATCAATTTCAATATCACCTTCAATTCCACCATACTGTAAAGATATTAATTCATTACTAATATATTCTTTATTATGTTCTAAATCAGGTAATTCTTTAATTATTGCATCATATTTAGTCCTCCAAGGTTGTTTTTTACAGGCGTCACAAGATGAATTAAATGGGAGGTTAGAGCATTCTTGAATATATGAGTGATAATCTGTAATTTTAGATGTAATATGTATCAATTTATTGCATATTATAGGAATTTGTTTTATAGAATTAGTAATAAATTCTTTATCATCTATTAGTTGTTCTAAAGTACCATAACCATCGATTGTTTGCTTAATATCTTCCAACCACTCTTTAGTTTTAGAGGGTTTATTAGGACGTCTATCTGAAATAGACTCTTTTTCTTTATTTAATTTATTCAATTGTTTCTTTAATTTATCAACCGTTTTAGATATTCCTAATATTCTGTTAGGATATTCCTGAATAATCTGAATTAATGAATTTATTTTATTTTGTAATTTATCGATTTCAAAAGTATCCTGAAAATATTTTTTGTCTTCTGCAAACTTTTGATTTTGAATTTTATTCCAATTTTCAAAATTAATAATTTTTGTAAACAAATCTTGATTATTCTCATCATTCTCATCATTCTCATTTACAGAGTCATATATTTTACTAATATTATCATAAATATTATAATCTGTTTTATTCTGAAAGAAGGGGTGTGATTTTAATTCAGTTTCTAGTGAATAAATATAATCACGTATTTGAATCATATTAAACTCATCATTTTGTTCACATTTTTCTGTACCTATATCCAAATCTGAAAATATATGTAAACGAGATAATTCTCCTTTTATCTCAATAATACGCCTATCAAGTGTATGAATACTATTTTTAATATCAACCTTTTTATTAATTGGAAGAGTTATAATCCTATCCAAAACTTGTTTTATCTGTATATTTATATCATTCCTATCTTTTATTGCATACAAATTCTTTTCTGAAACCATATTCCATTTATTAAATATCTCCATCTTTTCTGAAACAACATTATCAAGTCTTTCTTTACAAATATTAAGTTCTTCAATATATTTTTTATCAACAATATGTAACTGTGTATTAATTCCATTATAATGAGTTGTAATTAAATCAGATATATCTTTATAATATAGAATAGATTTGGATAATAATTTTTTTAATTTATCAATATGTGTAATTGATAGAACTCTATCAAGCATTTGTATTTGTGAAGTACTATCTAAGGTAAAGAAATCATTATCAGCATTCTGTGAGAGAATAGTTGACATTAAATATGATTCCAATGTACCTATATTAAGCCTTACCCATTCATTAACAACCGCTTTTTGATGAATAATTTCATTACCATTATCAGTAATTTTAGATAATACAATATCTTCACAGTCAATCTTCTTTTTATCACTATTATTTTTAAGAACTCTTTTAATATTATATTTGATATTGTTCAAAGTAAAAGTAATATTAGAATTTGCCATAGTACCAGATGGTTTTTTATCACATATAATATTTGCAGTGTATTTTTTATTTTCCCTTGAAGGAAATCCCTTACCAAATATAGCAATACAAATAATCTCTAGATAATTAGACTTACCCATTGCATTTTTAGCATTAATAACAGATATATTATTAATATTTTTATCAAAATCAAATAGATTATTATCTTTATAATTAAGAATCCAATTCCATTCTAACCTATGAAGTTTAAGATTTCCAGAAATAATCTGTTGTGCTTTAATATTATCAAACTCTGTTATATATTCATTAATTAATTTTTGAATAGACTCTGATTTTTTAGAAACTATATCTTTAATACTATTAGGAAGATGTTCATTTGAAATAAGAATTTGTTCTGGATGTAACAACCATTGTTTCCATTTATCAGAATGTAATTTTTTATTGTCAATTTCTAAATAGTTATTTATATATTCAATAATGTTATCTGCTGAATTAATATTTAGTATTTCAGATGTATTGGGTGTAATAGTATTATCAGGTGTTTTAGGTATACTTATATTTTTTTTGGTAATAGTAAGAACATTTTTACCAAATGAGTGAACCTTTTCAGTAATTAGTCGTAAATGTTCTGATGTTATATTATCACCAATTACACGAATATGTAAATTATTAGGAAACCAGTTATAATTAACAATTTTATTTAATAACATTGTATTTTTAATTACACCCTTAAAAGGATGTTTATGTACAACTTCTATTTTGTCAATATCATCATTATATATTAATTTAATCATACCATAATTATTTTTAATATGATATACATCTATATTCTTATTTTTCAAATCCCAAAGAATATATCCGTGACCTTTAATAGTTTCTCCAAAATCTTGTTGAATTAGACTTCCAGAATACCCCCAAGGAACTTCATTAGAATATGTATATGTGTCACATAATGTAGTAAAAGGTATATTAAATTCTTTATTTGTTATTTTAGTAACTCTATTAACTTGTTGTAAATGAATATCTCCTAATAATATAGCATCATAACCTTGAAACCAATTTATAGGGTATCCACCCCTTGTAGATTTAATACCATTTTGCATAGTAGAACCATCAATAGTTCCGTGAAATAAAGCAATTTTATAAGTATTCTTATATAAATCATCAGAAGGATTAGGAAATTCTGGTAATTGAGAACTAATACCACTAGATGAACCATATAATAAAGTATTTTGTATCGCAACTATACCAAAGGATATATTATTATACGTATATATACCTGTTTTATCTAAATATACTACATTAGGAATATCACAGCTCATTAGAGCAGATATCATATCTAATTCAACAGGTGTATCTTGTCTATAATCGTGATTACCTCTAATAATATAAACTGTTGCAAGGTTTGATAGTTTTTGTAAAAGATATGTTGCTATTTTAATTCCAGATGGACCAATTTTATTTTTATCGTGAAACATATCACCTGTAATAACTATTATTGCTGTTCCATCAATAATAGATTGTTGATGTGATATAGATTCATACAAGTTATCAAATGTAGTAATATATTCATCATAGCGTGATTTTTTACTATCACCTGATCTGATATGAATATCAGAAATATGAATTATATTATGAATCATTGTATTATAATTTGTAAATATATTTTTATGCGCTAATTATGAACACGATGTCTCAATTTTTATGCGCTATTACTTCAAATTTTTAACATTTCGTTTAAAAAGCCGGAAAAACGAATCGTTTTTAAGGCAAAAAAAACGATTCGTTTTAAGGGGTTTTTTTACGATAAGTGATTAATTAATTAATCACTTATCGTAAAAAAACCCCTTAAAACGAATCGTTTTTTTTGCCTTAAAAACGATTCGTTTTTCCGGCTTTTTAAACGAAATGTTAAAAATTTGAAGTAATAGCGCATAAAAATTGAGACATCGTGTTCATAATTAGCGCATAAAAATATATTTACAAATTATAATACAATGATTCATAATATAATTCATATTTCTGATATTCATATCAGATCAGGTGATAGTAAAAAATCACGCTATGATGAATATATTACTACATTTGATAACTTGTATGAATCTATATCACATCAACAATCTATTATTGATGGAACAGCAATAATAGTTATTACAGGTGATATGTTTCACGATAAAAATAAAATTGGTCCATCTGGAATTAAAATAGCAACATATCTTTTACAAAAACTATCAAACCTTGCAACAGTTTATATTATTAGAGGTAATCACGATTATAGACAAGATACACCTGTTGAATTAGATATGATATCTGCTCTAATGAGCTGTGATATTCCTAATGTAGTATATTTAGATAAAACAGGTATATATACGTATAATAATATATCCTTTGGTATAGTTGCGATACAAAATACTTTATTATATGGTTCATCTAGTGGTATTAGTTCTCAATTACCAGAATTTCCTAATCCTTCTGATGATTTATATAAGAATACTTATAAAATTGCTTTATTTCACGGAACTATTGATGGTTCTACTATGCAAAATGGTATTAAATCTACAAGGGGTGGATACCCTATAAATTGGTTTCAAGGTTATGATGCTATATTATTAGGAGATATTCATTTACAACAAGTTAATAGAGTTACTAAAATAACAAATAAAGAATTTAATATACCTTTTACTACATTATGTGACACATATACATATTCTAATGAAGTTCCTTGGGGGTATTCTGGAAGTCTAATTCAACAAGATTTTGGAGAAACTATTAAAGGTCACGGATATATTCTTTGGGATTTGAAAAATAAGAATATAGATGTATATCATATTAAAAATAATTATGGTATGATTAAATTAATATATAATGATGATATTGACAAAATAGAAGTTGTACATAAACATCCTTTTAAGGGTGTAATTAAAAATACAATGTTATTAAATAAAATTGTTAATTATAACTGGTTTCCTAATAATTTACATATTCGTGTAATTGGTGATAATATAACATCAGAACATTTACGACTAATTACTGAAAAGGTTCACTCATTTGGTAAAAATGTTCTTACTATTACCAAAAAAAATATAAGTATACCTAAAACACCTGATAATACTATTACACCCAATACATCTGAAATACTAAATATTAATTCAGCAGATAACATTATTGAATATATAAATAACTATTTAGAAATTGACAATAAAAAATTACATTCTGATAAATGGAAACAATGGTTGTTACATCCAGAACAAATTCTTATTTCAAATGAACATCTTCCTAATAGTATTAAAGATATAGTTTCTAAAAAATCAGAGTCTATTCAAAAATTAATTAATGAATATATAACAGAGTTTGATAATATTAAAGCACAACAGATTATTTCTGGAAATCTTAAACTTCATAGGTTAGAATGGAATTGGATTCTTAATTATAAAGATAATAATCTATTTGATTTTGATAAAAATATTAATAATATATCTGTTATTAATGCTAAAAATGCAATGGGTAAGTCTAATTATCTAGAGATTATTTGTATTGCTATATTTGGTAAGGGATTTCCTTCAAGGGAAAATAAAAAATACACTGCAAATATTATATGTGATAAAAAACCATCTGGTACTATGGCAAATTCTAATATTACTTTTACTTTGAACAATATCAAATATAATATTAAAAGAGTTCTTAAAAATAATAGTGATAAAAAGAAGATTGACTGTGAAGATATTGTATTATCTAAAATTACTGATAATGGTAATGAAATTATTCATCAAAAAGCGGTTGTTAATGAATGGGTAAGGCTTAATATAGGTACATTGGAATCATATTTAATGTCAACTATTCTCTCACAGAATGCTGATAATGATTTCTTTACCTTAGATAGTACTTCACAAATACAAATGCTTGATAGAGTTCTATCAATTACACATATTGATAAATTAAAAAAATTATTATCCAAATCTATTCTATATTATAAAGATATATCTGATTTAATTACAACTCATTATAATGGAATTAATACACAGTTACATATTGTTGATAAAAAATATATTGAAGAACTTAATATTTGTAAAGAAAGACTTGATAATGTTGTTTCAGAAAAGATGGAGATATTTAATAAATGGAATATGGTTTCAGAAAAGAATTTGTATGCAATAAAAGATAGGAATGATATAAATATACAGATAAAACAAGTTTTGGATAGGATTATAACTCTTCCAATTAATAAAAAGGTTGATATTAAAAATAGTATTCATACACTTGATAGGCGTATTATTGAGATAAAAGGAGAATTATCTCGTTTACATATATTTTCAGATTTGGATATAGGTACAGAAAAATGTGAACAAAATGATGAGTTTAATATGATTCAAATACGTGATTATATTTATTCACTAGAAACTGAATTAAAATCACACCCCTTCTTTCAGAATAAAACAGATTATAATATTTATGATAATATTAGTAAAATATATGACTCTGTAAATGAGAATGATGAGAATGATGAGAATAATCAAGATTTGTTTACAAAAATTATTAATTTTGAAAATTGGAATAAAATTCAAAATCAAAAGTTTGCAGAAGACAAAAAATATTTTCAGGATACTTTTGAAATCGATAAATTACAAAATAAAATAAATTCATTAATTCAGATTATTCAGGAATATCCTAACAGAATATTAGGAATATCTAAAACGGTTGATAAATTAAAGAAACAATTGAATAAATTAAATAAAGAAAAAGAGTCTATTTCAGATAGACGTCCTAATAAACCCTCTAAAACTAAAGAGTGGTTGGAAGATATTAAGCAAACAATCGATGGTTATGGTACTTTAGAACAACTAATAGATGATAAAGAATTTATTACTAATTCTATAAAACAAATTCCTATAATATGCAATAAATTGATACATATTACATCTAAAATTACAGATTATCACTCATATATTCAAGAATGCTCTAACCTCCCATTTAATTCATCTTGTGACGCCTGTAAAAAACAACCTTGGAGGACTAAATATGATGCAATAATTAAAGAATTACCTGATTTAGAACATAATAAAGAATATATTAGTAATGAATTAATATCTTTACAGTATGGTGGAATTGAAGGTGATATTGAAATTGATTCATATCAAGAATATATTATTACTTTAGATGAGTGTTTACACGATATTCAGGAATATATACATAATATTCAGATATATAATTCAGAAAATAATTTATGGAATCAATATGATAAATGGCATACTGAATATATAGATATTAAGTCCAGATATGATAAAATAGAACAAGAACTGTCCCTTAAAGAATCAGAAAAGAAAGATTTAGAAAAAATTGAAAAAAGAGTTAAAGAAGAGAAGAAAGAGTTACAATATAAATTAGAGTATATACAAGCTAAACAGGATGAATATAATGTATATATTAATGAACTCAGTGATCGCACTAAAGAATATGAAACATATCGTAGATATTTAGAATATAATTGGTATTCTACTTTGTATTATTATAGATATAATATTATATGTTATTTGTTCCATCTTAATAATAATCTTAATAAATTAACTTCTGATAAATATGATTTAGAGATGCGAATTGAACTTATTAAAGAACGCGAACAATGTGAAAATGATCTTAATATGTTACAACTTATTAATAATGCATATCCTAATTGGATTAAATGGAAACAATTAGTAGACGATGAAACTAAATTATCATTAAAGGTAAAAGAACTACAGACTATTATTAATGGTGCAAATAATAGTTCACACGATTCACAAATGATTACTATTCTTGATATGGTTAAGAATATGGCTCTAGATATTGAAGATATAACATATATATCACAATCGTTTGATGAATATCGCGATTGGTTATATAAAGAGCAGATTGGACCTTTAATACAAAAGAAAGTTAATAATGTACTTGAAATGATATGTGAAGATAGACCACTTTATTTAGAGTGTGAATGGTTAAAGGAAACAAAAGGTTCTTCGCTTTCTTGGTTTATCCGCGATGGTTGTAGTAGACCTGTTATACAAAAAGCATCTGGATTTCAAAGATTTATTATTGGAATTGCAATGAGAGTTGCAATCAATCAGATTGGTTTATCAAAAATGCGTTATAGTGAATTCTTTATAGATGAAGGGTTTACTGCTTGTGATTCTGATAATTTAGAAAAAGTACCTGATTTCTTAAGAGGATTACTCTCTTATTATGATAGTATTTATTTAGCTACTCATTTAGATGATTTAAAATCTTGTACTAATAATCATATCTTTATAAAACGCGATGGTTCTGGATTATCACAAATACAACACGGTGATATTAATATTATTAAACAAGTAGAAGAATCTTCTAAAAATAAAAAACGTGGTAGACCTCCTAAAAATTCAGTTATTGTTACAAAAGTATAATATTAACTCCATACATATGCTTGTTGCATTGATCTTGTATGCCCCATCTTCTTTGCTACTTCTTGTAATTCTTCTTTTGATTTTAATGTTTGTATTTTATGTGTAATATAGATATGACGTAATGCTGTTAATGTCATTGGTTGTTTTAATACACGTGTTAATGTTCTACACGCCCAATTTGAGAATAATTTTCTTGTAAATGGAGATTTTTTATCTTCCATTACAAATAAATAATCCCTTGGATACTTATTTAATGATTCATTTAATTCATTTAATAATATATCTGATAATTTATTTTCTATTCTGCTATGCCTTGATTTTGTTTTAAAATCATTTACATATAATACACATTCTTTTTCTGATAATACTAAATAGTTTTCTTCATTAGATTCTTCTGATTTATTTCTTAATATCTTTGTTGCATAATAATCTGCTCTTATTGGCTCTATTAATGTATAAAATGCTATTAATAGGCGCTCAAATGAACCCTTTTCAAGTTTTTCTAATACTTCTATTAGTTCTTGATAGGTTATATTTTTATTCTGTTGAAGTTCTGTTGGTTTATTATCTAAATAATGTTCTGCTAAGGGTTCCCAATTTTTCTTTTGAATATGTTTCCATTTTTCTAAATTAGGATGAGTTCGATATATATGTGTTAGATATCCTACAATTGAACTTATATAGAGATGATGATTGGATGGACTATGTTTTATTTTTTGTGTTTCTGTTAATGATTTCATTGATTCTTCTGGATTAGATATTAACCAAAACAATGTTTTTTCTGTATTATATTGAACCCATTGTGATATTTTTTTAGCAAATTGTACTTGAGAGGTTTCTCCTAATGTTGTTTTCTTCAATACTACTTTTATTTCATCTTCTAATTCTTTCTCACTTAATATATTATGTAAGTATTTTGCTATGACTGGTCTTTTCATTTGATATATAATTATATATATATTTTATTTATATCAAATTTAATTTCATTATGTGCGCTCGCTTATCGGCCTTTGGCCTTCTAGCTCGCGCTGCGCGCAGAAACCAGACGCGTGAGCGTGGCCGCGTGCAGGCCTTCGGCCTGCGGAATACAGAAGTCTGGATTTCCAGATGTTTTAATTTTTTAATTTTTATTCCAATTTACAAATTCGAATTCAGAAAGATTGTCAGACTCTGAATTTGGATTCTGGATAGATTTGGAATTTGTTTTTTTACAGATTACAGAATTATAACTTTAAATATTCACATTGACTTGCTCCTTCTTTTCACGTTTACTCTTACGATACCTACGCAGATATTCCTTCATATATTCTTTTCTATCAGAATAAGTAAATATATCTGGTTCCTCTTCCTGTTGCGGTTCTTGTTGTTCCACGTTTTCTTCTTGCGCGTCCTGATTTTCTACTTGTTCGTTGTACTCCACTGTATTCGTCTTGGAATCGGTCGCGTCCATTTCAGAACACATCATTGGTACCAACGGCATTTTTGTCAGAACTTCGAACTCTTTTTCATAGCGCCTTAATATATTCTCCAGACGTATATTTTCTGTATACAGTTTTGATAATTCTTTATTCTTTTCCTCTAATTGTTTCTCCAGAGTATGCAATCTGTTCTGAACATCCGTTGTCACCAATTCACCGCGTTTTGATTCTTCATAGAGTAAATCCAGAATCTCTTTTAAGATAAATATTGATGACATCTTTTTACTGGATATATTTTATACCGTAAACTGTTTACACGCTGTTTCTTGATTTTGTTTACGATTCTTCTGTTTTGTTTACGTTTTGTCTGGATTCTGTAAATAATCTGTCTGGAATTTAGAAACAATCTATCTGTTCTGTTTACGTTTTGTCTGGATTCTGTCTGGGAAATAGAAACTGTTTCTGGAATCTGTAAACAATCTGTCTTGAATGCTATGAGAGTACTTATCAAAGTAGATATTCACAAGGATCTCATTGTATACCCTGTTCCATTCTCAGTGCTGCTAATTTTTCTGGATCCCATACACCATTTGGTGGAGGCCCATAACGCTCAATATACTTCAGATATTCTTGACCTACACCTAATACTAATCCTGGTGTATCTACTCTTGATATAATACCCTTTGGAGTTGTAAATTTTTCTATCTGAGCTTTGTAATCGTCAAATTGAGTCTTAACTGTTGATACCATTGCTGTTAATTTTTCTGACATTTGGCTGAAGAAATTGACGGATGTTTCATATTCAGATGCAGATTTACTACAACATCCTGATGATTTCTCTGTGTTACATCGTCCATACTCGATATACCTTGGCATTCTATATCCTTCCGTCTTTTTATTTCTGGTTGTTTTTTCTTGTTGTTTATCTGGTTGTTTTTTCTGCTATACACAGTAAATGGCTGCTAGATATTATCGCCGTAAATTACGAAATTACAATTGTTACGAAGAGTTTCCTATTGATATATTAACAAACACCAATACGAAACAGAAAATACTTCTAAGTGTTGAGGATTTAATATCCTTTAAAGATGCGGAGCATTTGCTCTTTTCTGCCATTAACCACATACAAT
>JACCDP010543551.1_pt1 | contig 14279 bp, 20 predicted proteins | sample 7445841 | NCBI WGS metagenome assembly JACCDP01 (sample SAMN15323441, study PRJNA562643) | freshwater metagenome | isolation source: river surface water | place: USA:Blue River Watershed | collected 2017-08-17
CAACAGTACCTATCAGAGGGTGCTCCTGAAATGGACCGCCATTACCCTGAAAGAAGATACATCCCAGAAGTCTATGAGACTACAAGAGGATCAAAATGGATTAATGAGGGTCACCACCGTATTGTGGCATCTCGTCTCCGTGGAGATTCCCACACCGATGTCTATGAAGGCTACCTTAAATAACCCTCTATACTTGAAATATGCCGCTCAACCCTGACCAATTTCGTATTGAACACCAAGAACACTCTCCGTTAGAGAGTTCATACCCTGGTTTTGCACAAATTAGACGAGTTGTAGTGCGTCATCCTGACGTAACATCTACTGGATACACTCTGGCAGACACGGTAAACACAGAAATGCGACGTGGACAGAAGCCAAAGAAGGTAAAAACACCTGGTGCTGGCCCTAATGCCGCTGGAATGATTGATTATGAGACCCAAGACGGTGGAGATGGTATCTATATCCGTTACATGAGGTCAGGTGTTCAGGGTGAAGGTATCCCTAGACGAGCAATGGATGCCCTAGTAGAGGCTCACAAGCCTTCTAGCATCAACTTTGGCAAGATTATGACCCCACGAGTAGTGGATGTCATGCGTAGCGCTTCAGAACGGCACCCAAACATACATATTCATGGTCATCGTGACTTCGGTAGAGATAGTGGTGGCTATGGTTCTATTAAGTTCAGAGGCGGAAAAGAAGTAGAATAGATAAATCCTGAACAATTTTCGGTGAACTATACTATCTAAATGGCATTTTGGACCGACAACTACAGAACTCCCAAACAGATTGACTGGGAAAAGTTTCAAACACAAAAGAATGCCTTTGAGACAGGTGATCCTGAGTTTTCAGGTTCTATTAAGGCACGTGTTCCTAAATTTTCCGACGTAAAGCCAGGACAACAGCATCCTGTAGGCAAGCACGGTCAAGGAAAACTGTTTCATGAGCACGTATGGCCTAAAGGATACACACCTCAGCGTAGGGCTGAAATTGGTGAAGCAATGCCATACCTACATTCTCATACTGAAAAGTCAGAAAACGACCCAGTTTGGGGTCCACAAAGCCCACAAAGAGAAAAGGCTTTTGTCTATGACACGATTGCTCGCTCCACAATGGATGCAGATGAACTACGTGCAATGACGGATTACAACAATATGGAAATACATACTGGTGTAAATCTTCCAAAAGGTATTGCTGGAGAATATCATCCAGGTGGGGAGTCCCCAATTTCAGATAATGAAGACTCTGGCGCTATTCTTTTAAAAAACCCAAAGCAAAACTTTGATACCTATGGTGGAGCGCTTACAGGTAAAACGCTTATTCACGAAATTGGGCACGCTATGGACGAGATGAGTGACCCAATGGATTTTGACCGTAATCGTGATGAAAATGCAATGTACCGAGGTCAAAATCAGTTCCTCCCAGCGGCAGAAGGTCGTGCTATGGGTTATCAATTAGCAAAGTTTCGTGCTACTAGAAAACAAGTACGGACTATGCGTCAATCAGAAAGTAATCTTCAAGGGTATCAACCAGAGCACATTACGGACTCAAAGTACTCAGACAACAGAGTTCCTGCCCGTGAAACCTTTAAAAGCAACCGTATTAAAGCATTTCGTGTAGCCCGTGGTGAAGAGATTTACCCAGAAAAAGCACCTGTAAGCAAAAAAGAACCAAAATATGACCAACCACGCCTTCCTGGGATGGAATAATGCCTCGCCTAGACGGACAGCAATTCAATGACTATGTGTGGGTAGACGGTGAGCCTGTGTCCCGTCAAGAGATCCACCAAGCCGCTGGCTTCGTTAAGCGTGACCCTGAGTACCTGCTAGAGAAGAATAAGCAGAAACAGGAACGGAAGGCTAAATAATGGCTAAGTACTACTCAGAACAGACTCCTTATGGGAGTGGCAACTATGAAGAAGTTGTAGCCGTCAATGAGAAGCCTAACTCTGAGGGTGAGCACAACATAGCAAAAATGACTGTGCGCTACAGGCCCGCAGAAGAACGTCAAAACTTTAATCAACTAGAAAACCCCACAGGTAAGACAAGAACCCCTTCAGAACAGAAGGTGTACAACGCAACAGGCTACGATTATGACGAACTCTCTGGAGACGCCTCATGGTCTCACGCTTGGGCTAGGCAAAATGCTGAAACTATCGCACGATACCATGAAAACCCTACCTCAAGAGAAGCAAAAAACTACCGCCATCATACGGGTATTCAGTATGCAAAACACATAAGAGATGTCCAGCAAGGTACATCGCAAATGTTTACCCCTGATCCTGCTTCTACAACCGTAGCAGGAGCATTTTCTCACTCTACAATGCGCCATACCGTGCCTATGATGGCGTCATATTTTCATCAAAAGTATGGTTCTTTAACCGCAGATGCAGATTTGTCAGAACACAGCGTACGAATGACCGAACATGCAGAAAAACTGGGTCTTCCTGTAGCCCGCCATAGAGAAAATGAAGACCTAGACGTCACCAACGACTACAGTTTTGATGACGAGGATATGTCCTATTCGCCTAATCACCTTAGATTAGTAAAAAAACAGTCAGGATGGGACGAAATCCCTGATTCAACCATGCGTTCTGCAAAAGAGCACTACAAAGAGATCCGTGGACTCAAAAAAACGCCTAAACCATTGAGTAGCCAGTTCAGCCAGTTGCAATTACCAGGCATGGAAGACAAGTAATGACTCAGTATTATCGCACAAACGACAAATTGAAATACAACATAGATGAAGATGGTGGAAAATACCCCACATATAAAACGTACCGAGCCGTAAGCGACAACTATTCACCTGATAAAGGTATATCAGGGGCATGGTCTGGCGGGTACCCGTATGCTCAGGTAGAACTTGTCCACATGCGAGATGAGTCACATGTACCTAACGATTTCAGTGTAGGTAACCCTAACCCTGCAACAGAACTTTTTACAAGTACTGGGGCGCAAGCCAAGATTGGTGGGGCATACGCAAACCCAACAATGAAGCAACATATTCCTGCATTATTGGCTATTGCTAAACAAGACCATCCAAATACAGAATTTGTATCTGATCATTCTCTTACGCCAGATTCTTCTAAATTAGCCAAGCATGGTATTGCTAAAGGTCTAGTAACTCCTAGCAAATACAATACAGAAGCAGACGCTACGTCTATTCCAGAACTAACAGATGCTGATAGTTACAAGATGGGAAGAAACCCTTTTCCAGGCGAGACTGTCATCCCTAAAAGTGAGGTTATGCAAGGTAAACAGTTTCTACGACAAGTTCTTGGTCGTGGACGCACACCTCAAGCCGCACCTGCACCTAAATTTGATCAGCCACAGTTACCAGGTATGGAATAGAAACTTAGTTTAACTACCTAAGATCGCCATTTTACATGTGTGTACGAAGTAGCATTCTCTAATTTTTCTTTAAAAAGGTCTTGACAGGTGAGGTACTCATATGCCTATTATGGTTATGAGGGCATGCTGTACAATAAGTAAATGCTTGTACCTAAAAGAGAACCTGCTCATCCTCGTTCAGTCAACCCACAAGAAACTGTAGCCAAGAGAGGCTATCTTTCTAATCAGGGTCAAGACTTTCCTCCAAGTCGCCTTAACCATATCTCCACCTTTTTTAAGGCTGTAGCGCAGGACTGCCCATGTGAGCGTTGCTGTGGTTTGCGTGACACTGCAAACATGCTGGACAACCCAGGACAAGACTACTAAAGTAATCCCTAATGGGTAAAAAGAAGCACGTTCTGAATGAAGCCCAACTGGCTATGTTCATTCCTGCTCATAAGTTGATGGACATGGTTCCATTAGACCAGCCAGAAACTGATAAGCCACAGAAGTACAAAGACCTTCCTCAAGTAACTTCTCGTAAAGTACAAGAAGCAAAAACTGAAGGTTTGTACAATGAAATTAAAAATGAAGGTGTGCAGTCCCCAATCACAATAGGTCAACATCCTTTCCGTGTTGCTTCAGGAAGGGTGTACGACTATTTCCCTGGAGCCGACTATAAAGGTCCTGTCATTGAAGATGGACACCATCGTATTGCGGTTGCCAATGACATCAACCCCAACGCAGAAATCCCTGTTCAGTACGACTAGACTTTTGCCATGCCAACATATGCCTACAAATGCGGTAATGACCACCGTCATGAAGAAACTCGCAGTATCTATGACGAACAAAAAGTAATCAACTGCCCTGACTGTGGTCAGCAGTTACGCCCTGTCTACTTCTCCCCAGCGGTCAACTTGGTGGGTCGTGGCTTTTATTCCAATGGAGGATGAATTATGACTAAATCGGTTATACTTAAACCCCTTATGTCTACCTTTATCATCGCCGCCGCCATTATTCTTGTTATCCGTTCTCTTCACCGCAATTTGATGCGTGCTGTAGACGAACATGGTCATATTGCCCCAATACGTGAAGATTACCGCCATGACCACCGTGGTCACCTCATGCACCAAGACTTCAAAAGGCGCTCCAAGGTCTAATCATCTATAATCGGTAGATGAAGAAACTACTTTTCATCTCTGCTGTTTTGCTTGCGGGTTGTGGTTATGACGGTGGCTACCGTTACGAATGCCAAGATCCTGCAAACTGGGAAGCCCCACAATGTCAAAGACCAGCATGTGAAGTAGACGGAGCATGCCCAGACGTATTGCTCGGATTTGATCCACTTACAGGATCTTTATTGATTGACACCGTTCCTACCGAGGAGACAGTTGCCCCATGAAAAAGCGCCTTACCCCAGCAGAACTAGACGCCCGTCTTAAGTTTGTCATTGGTTGCATGCTTGGTGCAGTTTTGTTGATCACTACCTGCTTTATTCTCTACGCACTCGTATTCGTAACACAGCCGATTGGTGCTCAAGCCGAAAACGACAAGATGTTCTTCGGCGTGCTTTCATCTGTTGCAACCTTTATCACTGGTACGTTGGCAGGTCTGATGATCTCCACAGGACGTAACGGTGAGGATAAAGACGGCAACGGAATCCCTGACGACGAAGAATAATATGCGCCCATCCCCAGACGCTATTGCGTGGGTTGGGAACACATCTGACGAAGACTTATGGGTCTTTGATAAATTAATTGTTGCAAGACGTGCTGGGCACCTGTGTGGTCCCACGGGCGTGACAGTCCCAACCCCTAACGACTATTTCGTTAAACCAGTCATGAATATCAATGGCATGGGGACTAAAGCACGTGTTGAGCATCTTACCCACAACACAAACCATCTACATCCAGGTGAGTTCTGGTGTGAGATGTTTACAGGTGAGCACTTAAGCATTGATTACGAGTTAGGCAAACCAGTATTGTCTGTTGTTGGCATTAAGCATGCAGGACGCCCATACAGCAGGTTTGTATACTGGGAGAAGGTTGATAAGACTTATCCGCTACCTAGTTTCTTAAAGCATTTAGTCACTAGATACAAAACCATAAACTGTGAGTTTATTGACGGCAATCTCATAGAAGTACATTTAAGAGGCAATCCTGACTTTGTGTACGGTAACACTTGCATGGTTCCCGTATGGTTTGACGAACCAGATCCGATGCCAGATGGCTACACCTTTGTCAGTGATGACGGTGCAGAAGCAGAGCGTGTGGGTATTTGGATTAAATAAGGTTCTTACAACTAAACGCTAGTTGCCAGAAGTATTTACCAACTACAGGCCATGTGATGTTTGTTGTACTATCAAACCATGACGAACCGTTGGGATCATTCGGAATATCCTCATAAACATTGCGAATGTCTAAGAAACCACATTTGTCCAGCAACTTCTCTACCCGTTGCTCATGACAGTTCCAATGATGATGTGCACCATCCCACCACTCATGAGTACGCTCAGGTTGCCAGTTCATGTCCATATGTTCTAGAACAGACTCAATCATCCAAAACGGTTCCTGACCGTCTTTCCATCTCTTTATTGTTTTATAAACGTCTGGACCGACTACAAGTATTGGTGCGTTCGGTTTTACAACTCTTGAAATATCTGTAAGGAACTTAGGCACATCATTCCAAGGGATATGTTCAATAACATGTCCTAAGTATGCAGCATCAAATGTGTTGTCATCAAATGGGTATGGTTCACCTGGTTTTACAACAACATCTGGTTTTGTTGTGTCTGATTCCCAAACATCAACGTTTACCCATCCTTGTGCGTAATGTGTTCCACAACCTGCGTTAAGTAGTTTCATTCTGTGTTACCACCTTCAATTGGGAAATACCATCCGCCAGCATGTTGCACTGCTGTTGGCATATCTTGACGATGGTTAATACCTGAGTAGTGAGCAATTAATGATTTGCGTGGCATACCAGGAATATTAGGTTCTGAACCACGGTGTAGCAAGCGACCGTGCCAAAACAACACGTCACCACGTTCTGGCAAGTAAGTGATTACTTCAGCGTTACGCTTTTCAATCTCTGCTTCAAACAATGGTGTGAGCAGTCGCTCGCTGTACTTAGGCCAACGATGGTCACGCTCTTCTGGTTCTAATGCTTCAAGGATCTTTTCTCGTGTAACAACAGGCCAACGATGTGAACCACGAACAAACTGAAATGGTCCAGAATCTGGATGAATGGTTTCAAGAGCAATCCAAATTGCTACGTAGTAGTCACCAACGTGTGGTGGGTTTAGATAAGTGTCTTGATGCCAGTTGCGGCGAGTAGTGACCCAACCAGTAAGATTCAAGTGAACAGCGGCAGGTTCGCCAATCAATTGTTCCATCGTGTCATTAATTGCGTGATAGGTAAGGATATTCAGCACTTCTGGGTGACGACGGTACGGAGTACAATCAGGCCATCCACCAGGTCGCTCTGGGTTGTGTTCAATCCAGCATTGTTCATATTGTTGCATTAAGTCTTCTGGCAACAGCCCTTTTTTAATTACAAAGCCGTCATCATTCCAATCGGCTGGTCCTGGTGCTGGTGCTGGTATTGTAAGGTTTTCTAAAAGCATGCTGTAGACTATACATGTGATCGTTACCTACCCCATTCATACCCCAGCCATGCAGGACGCTATTGACCAAGCCATGAGAATGGCTAAGGCCCATGGGTATAAATCATCTGTTTTATTGAACATTAAGTCCGTTGGTACAGGTGCATGGGAAGTCAAACTCCAAGTCCTAAAGTAGCCGACTGTAGCGAGCAGTGTGTTCATTGCGGTGCCCGCATGCGCCCAGAACATGCCCACTATCGTTGCCCTGAGTGTGGTTCTAGGGATGCCTGCTGTGAAGGTGTATATTAAGTTTTTAAGGACATAACTAATGGCTGCTCATCAACACTTATCCCAGTTTATTAAAGACGCTGGTTTTTACGACCTACATTCTCAGTCGTATCAAAAATTAAATAGTCTTCATGGTTCTAATGACATTCACGCATTGTTTGGCAATCTTGGAGAAGACCCAACATTTAATGCAATCAACGAACATATTAAAAAAAGAACAGGATCTGTACCACCAGAGCGTGAAGCATACAGATATGCAACCCACGCTAAAACCACTGTTCCTTGGGATCGTTTTGCTAAAAGCAAAGAAGGTACTGGGTACGACAAAGAATTGGTAGACAGAACGATTAATCGTCCTAGGAATGAAAACGTAGAAGAGTTTGATCCAAGGTTGTTAACAGCAAACCAACCACATATCCTTTCTGCTGGAGTTCGCCACTACATGACCAATCAACCATCTTTGTACGCAGATAAAGAAAATGTTGGAAACCAACTACCTTTTGTGTACGTTAAGAAGGACACTGGTCAAGGAATCATTCTTGCTGGTCACCACCGAGCAACTGCGGCTCTTTTGAAAGGTCAGCCTTTAAGGGCAAGAACAGTACAAGGAGAATAAGATGACCGCACCATACCAAATTACCCACCTACTGAGTTACAGCCCAAACCATGCAGACGCTTTGGATGTTGTAAAAGCGGTGGACTCTATTAAAAACTGGAATAATGCCCTGGTTGGTTCGGTTGACGACGTTATTAGTGTTTTAGTTAAACTTGGGTACACATCAGATGATATTGCTACAACGCTTCATTTTGCCTTCATGAACTCACCCATTAACCTCACAGCGGTATAACTTGTACTAAAATTGGAGGGTGAAGAAACCCGCCCAACAAGAGCAACTGCCACTAGAGTTTGGTCCAGGTGGGGACACTTTGCGCTATGGCGCACCTGTTTCTGAACTGTCTGATGTTGCCAGCCACTTTGCCTCACGTGTGGGGCGCACCCATAACCCAGACCAGTTTGCCAATATTCGTGCAGGAGAATCACACTACACAGCGGCATTGGCTGTACGTCCTGCATATGCAAATCCAAAACCTTTGACTCGTGCAATGCGCCGTAGTTATGATGCCCTAACTAGAACAGTTGATGAACAGTACGCCCACATAACAACTCCTAAAGAGCAGGGTGGTGCAGGTATTGCCGTTGAAGTAACCCACGATAACCCGTACAACCATCCACGTGAAATGCACGAAGACATCGCTAAAAACCGCAGACTACGTGTTTTGTCCACTGAATCAACGGGTGGGCATAGTTTATGGACAAACGAACAAAACGATAGGTTCCGTGCTGTACACGATGCTCTTGGACACCTTGCCATCGGTCGTGACTTCTCCCGACATGGTGAAGAAGCCGCCTATGAGAGCCATGCGGCAACTATGCCACGTGAGGCACATCGTGCCCTTGCCGCTGAAACCCGTGCTCAGAATGCATACATGATTCATGACCCAAACAAGGACTTCCCACCTAACGCTGCGATCAACGTTCCAGCATGGATGACAAGTACTAGAAACATTCCTAAGCCTAAAAAGAGTAAACAAGCACGTAGCGAACAACCAGAACTACCTTTCTAGTACATCGTTAATTATCGTGTACAATGTATTACTGAGACTCAACGAGGGCGGATTGCTTGCGAGCAGTCCGTCTTTCGTGTCTAAGGAGGGACATGAGACTTCGTAAAGGCTTTTGGATCTACTTCCCTGTAGCCCTTTTTGCTTGGATCTCTCCAGTTACTTCCGTCAAAGCAGATGCTCTTGGAGAATGGACATACAGCCAATCAGCAGCCTGTAATGGCTCAATAGAAGTCATAAATGACACCATCATCTTGCATGGTCCTAACGATGGTGGGTGTGGGGGTCAATCGCATTGGGTGAAAATTGAAACCACAATCCCTGCAGATGTGGACACAATGAATTTCACGTGGGCATATCAAACCTATGACGGTTGGGTGTATGACCCACCACAGTACGGCATCAACGGTGTATACACCTTGCTTACACAACAGAACAATGCAACAGGTTCGCTCTCTGTACCCGTGAGCGAGGGTGACATCTTCACGTTCCGCCAGTATTCAACAGATACCTGTTGCCAGCCTGGGCATTTAACAATTGGTAATTTGTCTTTGTGGAACGGTATTTCACAAACAACAACGACTACGACTTCCACCACTTCTTCCACCACTTCCACAACGACCACAACCACGACGTCAACAACCACAACGACAGAGCCGCCGACAACGACCACGGAATCCACGACCACAACAAGTACCGAACCTCAGACGACGACAACATCTACTTCCACCACTTCCACAACAGTGTCAGAACCAAGTACCACGTTAGTGGAGAATACAACAAGCACCACCACAACATCTACAGTCCCTCCCGCCCCTGAACCGATCGTAGAAGTACCGACAGGCACCACAACGACAATAGTAGAGGAACCCACGCCAGAAACGACGCTTCCAGAAGAAACAACCACGACAACTGAACCAGAGACCACAACAACTGAAACATACCCTGAGACTACCGTTGAAGAAACAACCACGACAACGTTGGAGCCAAATTTAGAGCCAAATTTAGAGCCAATGACCGAGGAAGAGGTAGCGGCTGTAGTTGAAGAATTAACCACTATTGAAGAAATAACACCAGAGGTTTTGTCCAAAGTTGTAGACGCTCTAAATTCAGACAACATTACAGAAGAGCAAGTTCAGGCCATTGTTGATGCTGTGGTTAAGAATATGGACACCCTTACCGAGATAACCGCAGAAGTTCTGGATGAAGTACTGAATGTTCTGGAATCGGACAGCGTTACTGAGGAACAAGTACAAGAGATTGTGGACACCATTTTGGCTACCGATGTAACTAGCGATCAAGCAACTCAACTTGCTACCAGCGCCGCAGTTCTGGAAAGCATCACAGGAGACCAAGCAACCGAAGTGTTTGCTTCCATTGATACTGGAGAACTTTCAGGAGAAGAAGCCGCCGCCATTGTTGAAGCACTTTTGGAGGCACCAACTGAAGTTAAGGAAGCCTTTGAAGAAGAAATCAACGTCTTTGAGGGCGGTTTTGACGAGTACGTGCCGACGGACTCAACAGTATCAGTAGGAGTACGCCGTGTCGTGGTAGCCGCCACTACGGTATCATTTATATTGCCTGCACCAGTCGTCTCTAGACGTAGATAACCCATCTAAACCTTTTCTAGGAGACTTGTGAAGAAACTTATTGATGAAATGCATGCTTTGGCGTGGACTCTGGGTGGTACGGGCATGGTCCTGATTACCTTGAGCGGTCAGACGTTGAAGTGGGGTATCTGGATTACGATTGCCTCATTGGGCGTCCACCTTGTTGGAGCCTTGCTAAAAGGCGACGATTCTGTAGAGTAAACTTAGAGCATGGCACACGCAGCCCACACCGTCAATTACTCCATTACTCGTGGGCTTCCATGGGAGCGCCTGATCATTGTTAAAGATCGCCGTACCCACAGACTGCTAAAACCAACTGAGGCTCGGTCGTTTATACAAACCGTTGGGTTGTCTAAAAAAGAAATAACTGTTGAGATCACGTCTGAACAGGGCATCATGTTGTCCCTGTCGGGCGAAGAGACCCAGGACCTCCCACTAGGTGAGTTGGAATACGATGTCTTTGCAACTATTGCTGACATTCAGCGCCCCGTTGCAAAAGGTACAATCGTAGTATCCGCTCTTGATAACATCACACCACTGGAGGACTCACAGGCAATGGAAATCCGCTTCAAGCAACGTGTGGACTTCCGTCGCACCTTTACATGGAAAGATGCCGATGGGGACATCCTCACGGTTCAGAACGCCTACATGCAGGCAAAAGACACCGCAGGCACAACTGTGCTGGATTTGCGCTGGTACTCGTCCGCCCCTTCGGAATCAACAATTGCTGCTCTCTCAGCAGAACGCCGTGGTTATCTTGCTCCTGCATCGGGTGCCACACTAGAAATGCATGTTTCAGACAAAAACACAGTGTCTTCGGGCAGTTACAACTTTGATTTGTTTGTTCAGGACTCGGCTGGTGATTGGGATTGTTTGGCATCTGGAACTGTTGTTGTAGAAGCCGCTATCTCCGCACCGCCCGCATGACCACCAAAACCGTTGAGGTAACCAAGCAACCGAACAAATACGTTACGGTAACGCAGAAGAAACTAGTTTCTACTGTCACGGACCCTGCTGATCAGACAATTGAAATACACGATCCAGGTGTTGCTGGTCCTGCAAATAACTTAACTATTGGGACTGTCACCGTTGCTGAAACAGCCAGCGCCAGTATTACTGGTATTTCACCAAACCAAGTACTAAATCTTGTTTACCCTGCTTCTGTTCGCCATGTACACACCCAAGGGACCGCTTCTACCTCATGGTCTATTACCCATGCTCTAGGTGGTTACCCGTCAGTCACGATTGTTGATAGTGCTAAAACGGTGGTTTATGGGGAGATTAACTACCTGTCAACCACACAAGTTGTAGTAAACTTTTCATCAGCGTTCTCAGGCTACGCCTACCTCACGTAAGGAATTTTAATGGCTCAGAAGTTTCTAACTAATATTGACCTCAACCAGAACCAATTACTCAATGGTTCCTTTGAAGTAGTAGGCACCGACCCTAACACGGGTCTATTTGATGGTCGCATGATCTTTAATAGCACTGAAGGTGTAATTAAAGTCTATGACCTAACTGCCGCCGCATGGCGCAAGATGATTACTGGCGTAACCGCCGCTGGTTCCCAGTCAACAGCCCTTACTATCAACGAATCTAACGGTGCTATCACCATTACGCCAAACCTTGCTACCTCAGCAAGCGCTGGTCTTCTCTCAGCCTCAGACTTCTCAAAGTTGGCAGACGCCACTTCTGAAGCAACTGCAAACAAACTTGTTCTCCGTGACGCTAACGGTCAAGCAAAGTTTGGTACGCCAACTGACCCTGACCATGCCGCAACTAAGTCTTACGTAGACGCTGCTCGTTCAGGTCTTGACGTTAAGGCTTCGGTACGTGCCGCAACAACTGCGCCAATCAACCTTGCATCAGACCTTGAGGCTGGTGACACTCTTGACACCAACGTAACACTTGTTGCTGGTGACCGTGTTCTTGTTAAAGACCAGAGCACCGCATCAGAGAACGGTATCTACGTTGTTCAGGCTTCAGGTGCCGCAGTTCGTGCAACTGACTTTGACTCCAACGCAGAAGTAACTCCTGGAGCGTTTACTTTCGTAGAAGAAGGAACACTTAACGCAGACAGCGGTTGGGTTCTCACAACTAACGGAACCATCAACGTAGGTGTAACGGGTCTCACATGGGCTTTGTTCTCAGTTGCTGGTTCTATCTTTGCTGGTGACGGTCTCACCAAGACGGGTAACACCCTCAATGTTATTGGCACCACAAACCGTATCTCGGTTAGCGCAGATGCTGTAGACATTTCCTCTAGTTATGTTGGTCAATCCAGCATCACCACCCTTGGCACGATTACCACGGGTGTTTGGAATGGTACAGATGTCGCTGTTCTAGACGGTGGTACTGGCGCATCAGACGCAGCAAGTGCTCGTACAAACCTTGGTATTAAGACGACTGCTGGTGCAGTTACAACATCAACTTCAACCCTTGCCCGTATTGCAAAACAAGGATGTGCCGCAAGTAGCACAGGTGTATCAACCACTACAGTTACTCACAACTTTGGTACAACTGATGTAAACGTACAGATTTACGAAGTAGCAACTGGCGCAACGGTAATTGGTGATGTAACTCGTTCTAACGGAGACACGCTTTCTGTAGTACTTTACGGTACTATCTCTGCTAACGATTACACCATCGTTGTAGTAGGTTAATCATTAAATAGACCTTGAGGGGTCACAACATAGGAAGCGATTGAGGTCGTGGCACAGAAATTTACAGTACCTATTACTGTTAAGCAACTTGCGTCTGCTGGTTCTGATGCTGTCACCGTTTATGTTGACCAAGACACCTTCTCTCGCTTAAAAGTTGAAGCGGGTGGTCGTCTTACTTGGGGTTCTGGTGCATCTGCTGGTGACGTAAACCTTTATCGTGCTTCTGCTGACGTATTACAAACAGATGATACTTTTAAAACCCCTGTTCTATATGTAGACAACATTGAAATTGACCCAACAGGTGCAACCACAGATCAAGTTTTAAAGTTTGATGGTACTAAATTTATTGCAAGCACTGTTAGCAGTGGTGGTGCTACAAACCTTGATGGTCTTTCTGATGTTGTAATTACCAGCCCTGAAGAATTCCAAGGTCTTTCATACAATGGGACAAACTGGGTAAATAGCCATATTCCACTTGTTTCTTACGTTCGTAACGCAGAAGCAACCACTATTACCACTGGTACGTGCGTTTACTTGTTTGGTGCCACTGGTGACCATGCAACTGTAAAGCGTGCAGATAATAATTCTGATACCACATCCTCTAAGACAATTGGTGTTGCTGGCGCAAACATCACCGCATCAAACAATGGTCCAATTGTTACTCGTGGTTATGTTGACGGTATTGACCTTAGCGTCGGGTATACCGCTGGTGACGTTTTGTGGTTAGGTGAAAACGGCGCATTTACAAAAACAAAACCAACAGCCACAGATCACCTGGTGTTTATTGGTGTTGTTGTCCGTGCAACCAATAACGGAATTATCTATGTAGCCACCCAAAACGGTTACGAATTAGATGAAATCCACGACGTATCCATTGTTGATAAGACATCAGGTGATTTCCTTAAGTACAACGGGTCATTGTGGGTAAACGATCAAATCAATCTAGGCACTGACACTGTTGGTAACTATGTTTCCTCAGTTACTGCTGGTACTGGTATCTCTGTTGATTTTACCCCTAGTGAGGGTGCAGGAGCATCTGTTTCGCTTAATGCAACTCTTGACAACTTAAGTGATGTTTCAGCATCAGCACCCGTAGATTATAGTCCTCTTGTTTGGAGCAGTTCTGCAAGTGCATGGATTGCTAATAGCCAAGACCTCATCCTAG
>JACCDP010324899.1_pt1 | contig 14274 bp, 9 predicted proteins | sample 7445841 | NCBI WGS metagenome assembly JACCDP01 (sample SAMN15323441, study PRJNA562643) | freshwater metagenome | isolation source: river surface water | place: USA:Blue River Watershed | collected 2017-08-17
GAACGGCACCCGCACGCTGCCCGGCACCAGCTTCACGAACTTCGGCAGGTCGGCGGCCAGCGACAGCCCCGTGGCCGACTGCGCGCCTCCGTTCGTCAGCGTCAGCCGATAGGCGATGCGCTCTCCGGGCCGCACGTCGGGCCAGGTTCCGGCGACCGTCGCCGCCAGCTGCGGTTGCCGCAAGTTGGGCCGCTGGATGGTGGTGCACGGGGCCGTCTTCAGCGGCAGCGGCGGGAAGGTCGCGCTGCGGCCGTTCGCATCGGTGTACGAGACGTCCGCTGTGGCGGTGTTGCAGATTTCACTTGCCGTGGTGTTGGCGTTGACGGTCGCCCGGAAGGTGATCTCCGCGCTGTTCTTGAGCCCGGGCAGGTTCGGCAGGATGAGCCCCGCCGAGACGCCGCCCGAGACGAGGGCGCTGCGGCCGCCGACGTCGGGAACCGTCCGGCCATCGAGCGTCGTCGAGCCGGCCACGTAGGTCAGGTCGGACGGGATGATGTCGCTCACCCGCACGTTCGCCGGCAGGGTGCCGGTGTTGGCGAGGCGCACCGTGTAGGTCAGGGCGTCGCCCGGCGCCGCGACAATCTTGTCCACCTTCTTCGTCGAAGTCTGGAAGTTCGGGGCCAGCGTCTCGACCTCGAGCAGCATCGCGCCGAGATAAAACAGCTCGCCGTTGCTGCCCGGGGGCCCGCCCGTGTCGGGGTTGCCGTCGCCCGAGCCTGCCCGGACCGACACCTGTGTGGTGGTCAGCAGTGCGGGCGCGGGGAGGGTGACGTCGAACGTCTTGATGTCGACCCCGCTGAACGACGCGCCGCCCAGATTCCGGGTCGCGATGACGCTGCTGAAGAAGTTGCCGGGGTTCGTCCCTGCGCCCGACAGCCGCGTCCCGTTGAACTCGAGGAAATCGGCGTTCTCCGCCCGCTCGGGGGGAGACCCCAGCGCCAGGTCGCCTTCGAGCCCGAACATGCTGAAGGTGGCGTTTCGCCGGATGGCCGTGAAGCCGTCGAGGGTCGTGCTGGTGTCGATGCCGCCCGACCCGCCGAAGCGGCAGTCGCCGCGGGTGCAGACCTCGTCGTGCCGACGGAACCCGTCATAGACCACCACATCGTGGGGCGTCGTCGCCGAGGCGGAGGACCAGACGAAGATCATCGCCCAGCCGCCGAAGGCCGCACCGCACGGGTTCTCCTCCCGGCCGCTGCAACCCTGATAGCCCGCCACGACGTCGAAGCCCGAGACGTTGTAGTCGTTGTTCAGTAGGCGTGCGTTCGCGGGCCGGCTGGCGAGCCAGGCCGCCATGGCGCGGGTCACGTCGGCCCGGCAGTAGTAGGCGTGCTGCGAGAACAGGTCGCCCGGCTGGGCCTCGGCGGGAAGGCTCTCGAAGCACTGGTCGGCCAGCACCGGCTGCGCCACCCCGGGCGAGAACTGAACGTCGGCGGTGGCGTCCGGCGCACCTGAGCTGTGCAGCAGCGATCCCGACCAGAAGGCGTAGGCGGCGACCAGCTGGGCGTCGGCTGGAGCGGCGCTCAGAGAGGCCACCGTCTGCGCCGGCGTCAGCAGCGTGTCGTTGACGATGCCGCCGTTCGTCGACCCCAGCACCGTGTTGCCGATGATGGCCGAGCCGCCCAGTACCGTGTGGGTGTTGACGCGGGTGGCCTTGGTGCCATCGACCAGCGCGGACGCGGGAAATGCGGAGAGCGCCGTCAGGAGGAGGGCGCCCGCAATCCGATGAATCGTCCTGCGCGGTCGAGTCGGCGACAACGTCACTCCTTCGCAGGGGCGGAATCGCCGAGACCGGCCGGGCGGCCGGAGCGCCTCACGCGACACAGGATTTCGAACCATACGAGAGCGTTCCGGGGCGGGGCAAAAGAGCGCCGCGTCTCTGCTTGGCGGAGGCGCTCGCCCATCACTGCTTCGGGATCTTGATCGTCACGGTTTCGTTCGGGCGGGCCCGGTAGTTCTGGCCGACCTGCTCCATCATCTCGCCGAGGGCCTCGCCGTACATGCGGTTGTCGCCGGCCTTGAATCCCTGCCGGTTCACGTAGAACGAGCCCTTCCGGCACTCGCGCGTGTACATGAGGCTGCCGTCGGGGTTCGTCTTCGTCTCGAGCTGCGTGCCGTCGTCGTCCTCGTCGCGGCAATCGGCGCTCCCGTCGGGGCGCGTGAAGCAGCACCGGCCCGACGGATAGACGAAGATCATCGGGAGGATGTCGCCGTGCGACATGAACGAGTCGATGATGAGGTTCAGGTCGCTCATTCCACCGGCGTTCATCCCGTAGCCGTGGCCCAAAACGACGACGGGGTACTTCTTTTCGGCATTCGCCGGCTCGTCATAGCCGGGCGGCAGCGCGAGGCCGTAGGTCACCTTGGCGCCGAGTCGATCGCTGAAGTAGGTCACCTGGGTGCGGCGGCTCATCCCCTGAATGGCGCTGGGCTCCGGGAAATAGGGCTGCCAGTGGTTGCTGAGCCACTTCACGTAGAGCCCGAACCGGTTGATCAGCTGGGCCGGCGTGCCGACGTGATCCCCGTCGCCCGCGCGGATCTCGCGGTCGGTCGCTGCCGGGTTGCCGTATCGCACGAAGACGTTGCGGCCCATTTTCGCGTAGTCGGCCTGCAGGGCGTCGAAGATCCCGCCCTCCCACGTGCCGCCGTTCACGCGCGGGATGTCCAGATACGAGGTGAAGCTCTTCGTCTCGTCGGGCCGCAGGCCCCGCGGGCCGCTCGTCATCACCTCGGCCGAGTAGCCGAAGTTGAACAGGTCGCGGTAGCCGCCGTCGGCGTAGACGTCGACGTCGTAGGGCAGGCGCGATTCGGCCTTCAGGTAGTTCTGGCGGAAGTCGATCTCGAGCCAGTGCTTGCGGTTCGGAGAGTCGTCGTAAATGCCGTTTCCTTCGCCGAAATCACTGGTCGAGGCGACGCCGTCGAGGCCGGCGTCCACGTAGGGCTCACCCTCTTGCCGGACGTAGTCGCCCTCCGTGCCGAGCGGATTGGTTGACGGGTCGAAGTCGTCCTTGTTGGGGTCGCCCGAGGCTCCGGTGGCGGTGCAGCCGCCGTTGCCGTCCTCGCGGTCGCTTGCGCAGCCGTCCTTGCCGACGTCCTGGAACCGCTCGTGGCCGTTGGCGATGACCGGCTCGTGGTAGTCGCGACGGCCGTTGCCGTTGAAGTCGACGGCCAGCTCGAACGCGACCGGCTCGGTGTGCTTGTAGCAGGGGTCGAAAACGCCCTTTTTCGCGTAGTAGAGGTCCGGGTTCTGGTTCGAGCCCTTGCCGGCTTCCAGCACCTTGTCCGCGCCCTTGGAGGCGCAGAAGGACTCCGGCGAGCCGCCCTCGCCGCTGACCAGCGGGCTGCAGTAGTCGACCGGGGTCTTGTCTGCGTCGTTGCAGTAGAGGACCGGCTCCTCGCCGTCGCAGAAGCTGATGACGTCGTACTTGCCCTCGGGGTTGTGCTCGGCGTTGTAGAACTTCTTGAGCACCACCGGCGCGTCGCAGAGCGCTGCGTCGAGCTTGGCGCGCGCCAGCTCCGGCACGGGGTAGAACGGGCTCTCCGGATTGTGGAAGAGCGGGTTGCCCATGGCGAGCGACAGGTCCCAGAACAGGTCCTGGTAGGCGCTTCGGTCGAACGTGCCGCCGTTGGTCGTGAAGCGCCAGTGGTTGAAGTCTTGTGGCAGCTCGTAGCCCTTCGTCGGCTCGGGCTTCATGCAGTCGAGCGCAGCGGGGTCGTTGAGGGCCGCGGGGTTCGACTGGGCGAGGGCGTCGAGGCGCTCGTAGGGGCAGAAGCCGCCCATTTGATGGTGCTCGACGCGGTTCAGGAACCACGCCGCGTCGAGCGGGCCTCCCAGGCTGGCCACGGCATCGACCGCGCCCTGGTGGCTGCCGGCGAAGAAGCCTGCGCCGATGCCGCCCATCGAGACGCCGGTGACGGCGCGAAACGGCAGCGTGCGGCCGATCTCGTCGTAGGGGACTTCGGCAATCTCCTGCTTGCAGCCGTGAACGGCGAGCGCGGAGGCGAAGACGAACATCAGGGGGCGGAGTTGGCGCATGTCGGAAACCCTCGCACAGACGATCCCCGGACTATCGCACGAAGGCACGGCTCCTGCCCACCGCCTTGGCCCGATGTCCAGAATCTGCCGCAACACGTCCGCATGGGCGGACCGGGGGGGATGGCATGAAGGCAAGCAGAAGGGCGAGGCTCGGCGCAGCGGTGGTGGCGGGGGTGCTGGCGGCGCCTGCGTGGGCGCAAGGAGTCCAGGTCGACAAGGGGGCGGCACAGAAGTCGACGGTCCCTGTCTCGAGTGATGAGAAGGCGTTCCTCGAATGGGTCCACCACGTGAACCAGGAGGAGATCAAGATCGGCCAGCTGGCCCGGCAGAAGGCGGTCTCCAAGGAGTCGAGCGACTTCGGCGCGATGATGGTTCGGGACCATCAGGCGGCGGATGAGCGGGTGACGGCCTACGCGAAGCAGAGGGGGTGGAACCTCGGCAACTGGCAGCCGTCCGGCGAACTGGAACGTCGCATCCAGGCCGCAGGGGAGGCGGACGCCGCGAAGCTGCGGATTCTGGAGGGCCCGGCGTTCGAACAGGCGCTCTTCGCGACCATGGTGGGCGATCACGACTTCGTGCTGGCGCGCATCCGCGCAGGCGCCCAGAAGTTCCCGCAGAGCGCCGACGTGGTGAACGGCATCGCGCCGAAGCTGGAGGCGCACCGCAGCGAGGCCTACCGGATTCTGGGCACGAAGCGGCCGAGCGCGTCGTAACGGCACGGGACGGCTCGCGACGGCTCGCGACGGCTCGCGACGGCTCCCGGCGGGCGTGGCCTGCCGGGAGACCTGTTTTCTCCTCCGGAACTTGCTCGCTTCGACCTCGGGCCTTCGACTAGATTCCGCCGCTTCGTTCCGTTCGAGGACGTCCTTCGCGGCCCTCAATCCGAGCCGGAGTGGTGTTGCCATGGAAGAGATTCGCTACCAGCCGTCGCACGTCGAACCGAAGTGGCAGAAGACCTGGGACGAGCGGCACCTGTTCCGCGCGGGTGAGCGGGCCGGTGCGCCGAAGAGCTACGTGCTGGAGATGTTCCCGTATCCCTCGGGCGCCATGCACATGGGTCACGTGCGCGTCTACACGCTGGGCGACGTGATCGCCCGCGTCCAGCGGATGCGCGGCTTCGACGTGCTGCATCCGATGGGCTACGACGCCTTCGGCCTGCCTGCCGAGAACGCCGCGATCAAGGACGGCCTGCATCCGGCCATTCGCACGCCGCGCAACATCGAGAGCTTCCGCGAGGACCTGAAGAGCCTCGGAATTTCGTACGACTGGTCGCGCGAGATCTCGACCCACGAGCCGGCCTACTACCGCTGGAACCAGTGGTTCTTCCTCCGCATGCTCGAGCGCGGGATCATCTACCGCCGCAAGGCGCGCGTGAACTGGTGCCCGTCGTGCACCACGGTGCTGGCGAACGAGCAGGTGATCGAAGGGCTCTGCTGGCGCTGCGATTCGCGCGTCGAGGACCGCACCATCCCGGAGTGGGCGTTCCGCATCACCGCCTACGCGGACGAGCTGCTCGCCGATCTCGACAAGCTGACGAACTGGCCCGAGCGCATCACGTCGATGCAGCGCAACTGGATCGGCCGCTCCGAGGGCGCGAACGTCGAGTTCCCCGTCGAGGGCTCGGACGTGAAGATCAGCGTCTTCACCACGCGTGTGGACACAATTCACGGCTGCAGCTACCTCGTCATCGCGCCGGAGCACAAGCTGGTGCGGCAGTTCGCGGGCGCCGAGAAGCTGAAGGAGATCGACGCGTTCGCCGAGCGCATCGCCGCCGAGCGCAAGGCCGATCGCGCCGCCGACGCGAAGAAGCAGGGTCTCTTCACGGGCGCCTACGCCGTCAACCCGTTCACCGGGACGCGCGTGCCGATCTGGGTCGCCAACTTCGTGGTGGCCGACTACGGCACCGGTGCGGTGATGAGCGTGCCGGCCCACGACCAGCGCGACTTCGAGTTCGCGAAGGCCTACGGGCTGCCGATAAAGGCGGTCATCGCGGACGCGAAGACCAGCGCGCTGATGGACCCCGCGAGCGCGACCGAGGCGTTCACCGAAGACGGCGTGCTGGCCGACAGCGGCGGCTTCTCGGGCCTTTCGAGCGCCGACGCCCGCCGCGCCCTCGCCGACGAGGCCCGCAAGAAGGGCTTCGGCAAGCTCACGGTGACCTACCGGCTGCGCGACTGGGGCGTGAGCCGTCAGCGCTACTGGGGTACGCCCATCCCCATCGTCTACTGCGAAGCGTGCGACCCGGAGCGCCACGGCATTCCGGTGCCGGATGCCCAGCTTCCCGTGCGCCTGCCCGGTCCGGACGAGATGGACATCAAGCAGGTGCTGTCGGGCGAGGGCGAGCCGCCGCTCGCGAAGATTCCGTCGTTCGTGCAGACCACCTGCCCCAAGTGCAATGGCCCCGCGCGTCGCGAGTGCGAGACGATGGACACCTTCGTCGACTCGACCTGGTACTTCGCGCGCTTCGTCTCGCCGCATTGCGACACGGCGCCGTTCGAGCGCGCCGCGGCCGATCGCTGGCTGCCGGTCGACACCTACGTCGGCGGCCCCGAGCACGCGGTCATGCACCTGCTCTACTTCCGCTTCTGGACGAAGGTGATGCAGGAGCTGGGCCTGTGTGCCGAGCGTGAACCGGTCAAGCGCCTCGTGACGCAGGGCATCGTGAACGGCCCGGACGGCCGCAAGATGTCGAAGCGCTTCGGCAACGTGGTCAGCCCCCGCGACATCGTGGGCCGCTACGGGGCAGACGTGACGCGGCTCTTCATTCTTTTTGCGGGCCCTCCGCAGGACGACATGAAGTGGTCGGACGAGCAGGTCGAGGGCATCTACCGCTTCGTGAACCGCGTGTGGCGACACTTCCAGGCTTCGCTGCCCGCGCTGTCGAAGGTGTCGCGCCAGGCCGCCTGTGGCGCAGCTCCCGGCACGCCGGCCCACGAGCTGCGCAAGAAGACCCATAAGACCATCCGCAAGCTCACGCGCGATCTCGACAACCTGCAGTTCAACACCTGCGTCGCGAGCCTGATGGAGCTCTCGAACGCGCTCATCGACACCAAGGGCGACGACGAGGCGACGGCCGGCGCGACGCGCGAGGCCTACGAGAGCTTTGCGCTGATGTTGAGCCCGCTCGCCCCGCACCTCGCGGCAGAGCTTTGGCACCTGCTCGGGCGGACGGACGAATTGCAGTTCGCGTCGTGGCCCACGTTCGATGAGGCGCTGACGGTCGACGACACGGTGACCTACGCGGTGCAGGTCAACGGGAAGCTGCGCGGCGAGGTGGCGGTGCCTGCGGCGGCTTCCGAGGACGAGATCAAGGCGCTGGCGACGTCGCACGAGAAGGTGGCGTCCCAGCTCGAGGGGAAGCAGATCCGCAAGGTGGTCGTCGTCAAAGGCCGCCTCGTCAATTTCGTCGTCGGTTAGCGCAGAGGTCCGCATGTTCCACGCCACCACCATCCTCTGCGTGCGCCGCGGCCCCAAGGTGGTGCTGGCGGGCGACGGCCAAGTGACCATGGGCAACACCGTGATGAAGGCCTCGGCTCGGAAGCTGCGGCGTCTCGCGGAGGGGCAGGTGATCGCCGGGTTCGCGGGCGCCACGGCCGACGCCTTCACGCTGTTCGAGCGGTTCGAGGCGAAGCTGCGCGACCATCAGCGGCAGCTGCCCCGCGCGGCCGTGGAGCTGGCGAAGGAGTGGCGGACCGATCGTTTTCTTCGACGCCTCGAGGCCCTGCTGCTCGTGGCCGACAAGGAGCGCACGCTCGTCCTGTCGGGCACCGGCGACGTCATCGAGCCGGACCAGGGCGTGGCGGCCATCGGCTCGGGCGGTCCGTATGCGCTCAGCGCCGCGCGGGCCCTCTGGGAGAACACCGCCCTCGAACCGAAGGAAATCGCCGAGAAGGCGATGAAGATCGCCGCCGACGTCTGCATCTACACGAACGACCGGATCGTCTTCGAGGAACTCGGGTAGCGCTGCGGCATCGGACGACCCGGGAGCCGACGATGCTCATTCGACCGCCCGACGTTCCTTCGTCCGAAATCACGCCCGAGCCGATTTACCGGCGCCGCCGCGATCTGATGGTCGGCGGGCTGAGCCTCGTTGCTGCGGCCGCGCTGGGAATGAGACTTCGGCGCGCTTACGCCGCGGCACCGCAGAAGGACGCGTCGCTCGTTCTTTCGAAGCGGCTCGATCTGTCGGGAGGCGAGGAGCTGACCTCGTTCGACGCCGCGACGACCTACAACAACTTCTACGAGTTCGGCACCGACAAGAGCGACCCTGCGGCGAACGCCCACACGCTGCGCACGCGGCCGTGGAGCGTCGTTTGCGAGGGTGAGGTCGGGAAGCCGCGCACGTTCGATCTCGACGAGCTGATGAAGCTGGCGCCGCTGGAGGAGCGCATCTTCCGGCTGCGCTGCGTCGAGGCCTGGTCGATGGTGCTGCCGTGGGCCGGCATTCCGCTGTCGGCCCTGCTGAAGCCCCTCGAGCCGACATCGCAGGCGAAGTACGTGGCCTTCGAGTCGTTGCTGCGGCCCGAAGAGATGCCCGGACAGCGGACCCGCGCGCTGCCGTGGCCCTACGTCGAGGGTCTGCGCATCGACGAGGCGATGCACCCGCTGACGACGCTCGCGTTCGGCCTGTATGGCAAGCCCCTGCCGAACCAGAACGGCGCGCCGGTGAGGCTCGTGGTGCCGTGGAAATATGGCTTCAAGAGCATCAAGTCGCTGGTGCGCATCCGGTTGGTGCGCGAGATGCCGGCGACCACTTGGAACCAGCTGGCGCCCGACGAATACGGCTTCTTCTCGAACGTGAACCCCGAGGTCGATCACCCGCGCTGGAGCCAGAAGAAGGAGCGGCGCATCGGCGAGTTCCTGAAGCGCAAGACGCTGCCGTTCAACGGCTACGCCGAGCAGGTCGCCGGTCTCTACAAGGGGATGGATCTTCGAAAGTTCTACTGATGAAGTTATCTCGGGAGAGTACAGTTCGATGGCTGGTTGCATCCGCCCCGGCGGGGCTTCTGGTCGTCGATGCCGCGACGGATCGGCTGGGCGTGAATCCCGTCGAGGCGCTGCAGAACCGTCTCGGGTTCTGGGCCCTCGGCTGGCTGCTGATGACGCTCGCGTTGACGCCGCTCGCCCGGCTGACGGGCTGGAGCTGGCCGCACCGCTCGCGCCGCTTCTTCGGGCTGGCCTCGTTTGCCTACGCGCTCGTTCACGTCACGGCCTGGGCGGTGCTCGATCACGACCTCGACCTCGGTGAGATGTGGGACGACGTGGTGAAGCGGCGCTTCCTCGCGGTGGGCTTCGGTGCGTTCGTCCTGATGCTGCCGCTCGCGCTGACCTCGACCGACGGCTGGCTGCGGCGGCTCGGCAAGCGGCGCTGGAGCCGGCTGCATCTGCTCGTCTTCGCCGTCCTGCCGCTCGCCGTGGTGCATCACCTGTGGCGCTACAAGGTGATCGAGCTCGAGCCGGTGCTGCTGGGGGCCTTGGGCGCAGGGCTCGTTCTGGTGCGCATCGTACGGCGGTGGCGGCGTCGCGCGGGCTCCCCGTCGACCGCGTGAGGGTGCTAGAAAGCGCGCCCCTTCGGAGGTGCCATGGAGACGCTCGCCCAGCAGCTCACCCCTCGTCAGATCGTCGCGGAGCTGGACCGCTACATCGTCGGCCAGCAGGCGGCGAAGCGGGCGGTGGCGGTGGCGCTTCGGAACCGCTGGCGTCGGCAGCAGATCCGCGGCGACCTCCGCGACGAGGTGATGCCGAAGAACATCATCATGATCGGCCCTACCGGCGTCGGTAAGACCGAGATCGCGCGGCGTCTCGCGAAGCTGGCCGGCGCGCCGTTCGTCAAGGTCGAGGCGTCGAAGTTCACCGAGGTCGGCTACGTGGGCCGCGACGTCGACTCGATGATTCGCGACCTCGCCGACGTTTCGGTGCAGCTGGTGAAGGCCGAGGCGATGGAGCGGGTGCAGGGCCGCGCCGAGGAGCTGTCCGAAGAGCGACTGCTCGACCTGTTGCTTCCGCCGCCCACCGAAAACAAGCCTCGCTTCGGCTTCGGGACGCCCGAGGCCGCACCCGCGCCGCGCGACACGGCGCTCGAAGAAAGCCGCGAGAAGTTTCGCCGGATGCTGCGCGAGGGCAAGCTCGAAGACCGTCAGGTCGAGCTCGACTTGAAGGAGCGCGCGTCCGGCACGCTGCAGGTCTTCTCGAACACCGGCCTCGAGGAGATGGGCGTCAACCTTCAGGAGATGCTGGGCGGCGGCCGCAAGACGAAGCGGCGCAAGGTCAGCATCGCCGAGGCGCGCCGCATGCTCGCCGCCGAAGAGGCCGAGCGGCTGGTCGACATGGACGCGGTTCTCCGTGAGGCGATCACCCGTGCCGAAGAGGCCGGCATCGTCTTCATCGACGAGATCGACAAGGTGTCGTCGCGCGGCGGCGCGAATGGCGGCCCGGACGTCTCGCGTCAGGGTGTGCAGCGCGACCTGCTGCCCATCGTCGAGGGCTCGTCGGTGACGACGAAGTACGGCGCGGTCCGCACCGACCACATCCTGTTCATCGCGGCCGGCGCCTTCCACATCACGAAGGTGAGCGATCTGATCCCCGAGCTGCAGGGGCGCTTCCCCATCCGCGTCGAGCTGGAACCACTCGGGCGCGCCGAACTCGAGCGGATCCTCTCCGAGCCGAAGAACTCGCTCATCCGCCAGTACACGGCGCTGCTCGAGACCGAAGGCCTCGCGCTCGAGTTCACGCCCGACGCCGTCGCCGAGATCGCCCGCGTGGCCCAGGAGGCGAACGAGCGGACCGAGAACATCGGCGCCCGTCGCCTTCACGCCGTGGTGGAGCGGCTCCTCGACGAGGTGTCGTTCGACGCCGACAGCCTTGAAAACAAGCAGGTTCGCGTCACCGCCGAGCTGGTCCGCGAGCGGCTCGACCAGATTCTGCAGAGCGAGGATCTGGCCCGCTATATTCTTTAAGTGAAGCTCCACAAATAGAGTCAAAAGACTGCCCGGCGGCCGGCGTGCCGTCGATGCATAGCCTCCCTTCGTGTGCGGCCTGCGCACGCGTGGAGGGGGCATGTCGAGGCTGGGCGTCGCCGTCGCGCTCGTCCTGGGGCTGGTCTTCTGGAACTGCACGGACGACGGCGGCGGCTGCCGACCGGGCGACCCGAACTGCGCGTGCAGCACCTCACCGTCCGGCGTCACGAGCTGCGTCCAGGCCCAGTGTGACGCGGCGCGCGTGTGCGGCGGTCTCTGCTGCGCGGTGGGCGAGCGGTGCGATCAGGGCAGCTGCGTCACCGACGAGAACGCCTGCATCTACATCCCCGGTCCGGGCGAGTTCGAGGCGCCGGTGCTCGAGTGGTGGTGGCCCTACGCCGACGCTGCGGGAATTCAACGGCGCGACATCGAGCTGCCCCAGTTCGAGGAGGTGATGGCCACGCCTGTGGTGGTGCGCCTGCCGGCCTCCGGCGACGTGCCTGCGGTGGTCTTCCCGACGTTTCAAAGCGGCGGCTCCATCAGCGTCGAGGGCGTCCTGCGCGCGGTGCGGGGCGACGACGGCTCGCCGCTCTGGACGGCGACGGAAGAATCACTGCGCGTGAACGGCGTCAGCTCTCCAGCCGTGGGCGATCTCGACGGCGACGGCGTTCCCGAGATCGTCACGGGGGCATGGGAGGCCGGCACCGACGCGGCGGGCGTCATCGCGTTTCGGGCCGACGGGACGCTGTTCTGGAGGCACTCGGGACTGCTCGTGGGGTGGGGCGGCGCGGCCCTCGCGGATCTCGATCAGGACGGCTTTGCAGAGGTCGTCGTCGGCAACGCGGTACTCGACGGCCGGACGGGGGCGTTCCTCTGCGACGGCGGCTACACGGCGCGGGGCGACAACGGTGAGGGTCCGCTTTCGGTGGTGATGGACATCGACGGCGACGGCACTCCCGAGGTGGTCGGCGGCAGCATGGCGTATCGGGTGGAGCGCGACGCAAGCGGCGCCGCGACGTGCCGGCGCTTCTGGCCCGAGCGCCTCGTGGACAGCCGCGGCCGAAGGCTCTGGGACGGCTTCCCCGCGATCGCGGACATCTATGACGACCCGGCGGTACGCACGACCGTCGGCGCCCCTGAAATTGCCGTCGTCGCGAAGGGCATGCTGCGCGTCCACGACTGGACCGGCGGCATCGTGATGAACCCCGTGCCCATTCCCGGCGGCGGCGCGGGCGGCCCGCCGACCATTGCCGACTTCGACGGCGACGGCCGCGCGGAGATAGGCGTGGCGGGCTTCTCCAGCTACACCGTCTTCAAGCCGGGCCGCCCGGGAAACGTGCTCTGGACGGTGCCCACGCAGGACGTCTCGAGCTCCACCACCGGCTCGAGCGTCTTCGACTTCGACGGCAACGGACGCGCCGAGGTGGTCTACGCCGACGAGTGCTACGTCCACGTCTACGACGGCGCCACCGGCCTCGAGGTGTTTCGCGACGAGAACTCCAGCTGCACGGCCTACGAGATGCCGGTCGTCGCCGACGTCGACGGCGACGGGGCTGCGGAGCTACTCGTCGGCGCGAACGACCAGTGCAGCATCAGCTGCCCGTGGGGCTCGCACCAGCTTCGCCGGATGCGCGGGTTGAAGCTGCTGAGAAGCCCGTCCGACGCATGGGTCGCGAGCCGCCCCGTCTGGAACCAGCACGGCTACCACGTCACCAACGTCGGAGACTCGGGCGAGATCCCGGCCGCGGAGCAGCGCAGCTGGGGCCCCGGAACGCGAAACTCCTTTCGACAGAATTATCAGGGCGAAGGCACCTTCGCGGCGCCGAATCTGGCCGTGAGCCGGCTCGTCGTCGACGGCACGGAGTGCCCCGCCTCGCTGACGCTCCGCGCAGACCTCGTCAATCGAGGCGATCGCGCGGTGAGGGGCGGCGTGCCCGTGGCGTTCTATCTGGAGGAGGCGGACGGCGGCCGCACGCTGCTCGGGGTCACGAGGAGCGTTGGCCCGCTGCGTCCCGGCGGCTCGGAGCGCGTGGCGCTGGCGTGGCCCGGGCCGCCGCGCATCACGCCTAGGCGCGTCGTCGCGGTGGCCGACGACAACGGCACGGGGCTGTCTCCGAAGGGCGAACACATGGAGTGCAACGAGGCCGACAACAGCGCCGCGTTCGCGGAGGTGCTCTGTCGTGAGGCGGGGTGATGTGGCACGCTCCACGGATGCGCCCATCCGCCATCGTCGCTGCCCTTGCCGCTATCGCCTGTTCCTCCGAGCCGACCGACGTCGTCATCGATGCCGGCACCACGGTCGATGCCGGCGCACCCAGTCCCTTCGTCTTCCGCATTCGGTTCGTGTCGGACGACGGTCCTGAAAAGATCTACCTGCAGACCGGCACCATGGAGGGACCCCAGTCGTGGGTCCGCCTCCTCGACACCAGCGGGGCGCGCATTCCACTCTCGGGCAACTGCGCCTTCTGCTCCTGCGACCAGTGCAACGGCGGCTGCGGCGTCTGTGGTGCGGCCCTGCCGACGGTCGCCGCCGTTGAAGCGGGGCAGCAGCGCGACGAGTCGTTCGGCGGCTTCGTCTATCCCGTGAGCCAGTGCAGCAGTACATCCTTTGCCTGCTACACGCGGACGCCGCTCGCCGCCGGCAACTACGTCGCCCGCTTCTGCTGGGGCTCCGGCGAGGACAGCAGCGGCTTCGGCGCGCAGATCACCGGCGAGACCTGCGCCGACGTTTCCTTCGCGGTCCCTGTCGCGGGCGGCGTCGTCGAGCATCTGGTCGACCACGGCGGATAGCTCTCGAATCGCCCAAAATCAGCGCGATTTGCTGCTACGCTCCGCGTCCCATTTCGGGAGGCGGCACATGGCTCATCTGCGGCTCGGGGTGAACGTCGATCACGTCGCGACGGTGCGGCAGGCGAGACGAGGGCTCTATCCGGATCCCGTCGTCGCCGCCTCACTCGCCGAGCTGGCCGGCGCAGACCAGATCACCATTCACCTTCGTGAGGACCGCCGGCACATTCAGGACAGGGACTTGCGCGTCATGCGCGAGACCGTTCAGACGACGCTCAACCTCGAGATGGCGGCCTCGGAGGAGATGGTGCGCATCGCGGTGGCGGCCCGTCCGCACACCGTCACGCTGGTCCCCGAGAAGCGCGCGGAGCTGACGACAGAGGGTGGACTCGACGTCGCGGGCCACGAGGCCGCGCTCACCAGCGCCGTCCGGAAACTCCGTGAGGTGGGCATCGAAGTCTCGATGTTCATCGACCCCGATGCGGCGCAGGTGCTGGC
>JACCDP010696866.1_pt1 | contig 14274 bp, 14 predicted proteins | sample 7445841 | NCBI WGS metagenome assembly JACCDP01 (sample SAMN15323441, study PRJNA562643) | freshwater metagenome | isolation source: river surface water | place: USA:Blue River Watershed | collected 2017-08-17
AAGGATGGGCAAGGGTAAAGCCGTTATTGAGGGTTTGAGCGTGTCTTGGTCCCTCTCCAGCCTAGATCGGGAACCAAGGCCGCCTGAGCCAGACCAGGTGTGGCAGCTGCAGCTTTATTCCTTCCGCCCCTAAATGAAAGTGGTTTCCACCATGTCAGTTAGCCCCTTGGTTGCTTGGAATCCAATCTCCCTCTTGGCTAAATCTACATTTGCGATCAAACTTGCGGGGTCACCTTCCCGTCTCCCCAGAATTTCAATCTCAGAATCGAATTCATTGAATTCCATGAGGGCTTTAATTACCTCCAAGACGGAGTAACCCTTACCTGTTCCGATGTTCAAACTCATAGCTGTTTGTCGATTCTCGAGAACTCGTGCCACTAGTAAATGAGCAAACGCTATGTCCTCGACGTGAATGTAATCTCTAATACAAGTTCCGTCAGGAGTCGGGTAGTCGCCTCCAAATACAACTGGAGGCCTTCCTGCTCGCAGTGAGTTTGCAACGATTGGGAACAGATTTGCAACAGATTTGTCCATGAGTAATCGGTTTTTCGCTCCAACTACGTTGAAATAACGTAGGGAAGCACCTCGGATTTTCTTGGAATTCACAGATTCCATCAAGTAATTTTCAGCTAAAAGTTTTGTACTGCCGTAGACCGATATTGGATTTGGGGTCGTAGTTTCTAATGCGACTCCGGTGTCTGGATTTCCGTAGACAGCTGCTGTAGAGGACTGGATGAAGACTGAGGCTTTATTCAAGATTGCAATATCTAGCAAGTTCTTAGTGCCAAACGCGTTTATCTCTTGATATTCCAAAGGGAGTCTTGAAGATTCTTCAACCGACTTAAGGGCTGCTAAGTTAATTACCCCATGAATATGATAAGAATCAAATACATTTTTTAGCTCATTTGCAGATGTTATATCTGCTTTAACAAAATCTGCTCCAGATGGAATTCTCTCTAGTAACCCCGTTCTCAAATTATCTAAAACAACAATTTTCTCACCCAAGCCAACAAATAAGTCTGCGAGGTGACTTCCGATGTAACCTGCTCCACCCGTTAACAGCCAACTCACTATTGCAATCCCATTAGCTCGGCTTGACGATCAAAATCAGGGACTGATTTCCTAACCTCGTCAAAACTTCCGTACGAAACTAAATACCCTTGATCCATGTAATAAACCACGTCAACAGTTCTTATTGTTGAGAGGCGATGCGCAATCAACACAATTGTAACCTTCCCATGCAAATCTAAAATAGCTTCAGTAATTCCTAATTCGGTCTCGCCATCTAAAGCACTCGTTGCTTCATCCAAGACTAGAAGCTTTGGCTTCGTGAGCATGGCACGTGCAATTCCTAATCGTTGCCTCTGCCCACCGCTAATTTGCGTCCCTCTGTCGCCAACATAAGTGTTTAAACCTTCTGGAAGAGAATTAACAAATGAATCTAACTTAGCCAACTTTAAGGCTTCCCAAATCAATTCATCTGCAACTATTTCTGGCGGATACCCCAGAGCAACATTATCTCGAATGGTGCCGTTAGAAATTAAAATGTCTTGGGGTAAATAGGAGACCGCACCTTCCCAATGTGAAATGGCAGCAAGTGGAGATTTTCCAGAAATTAGAATTGTGCCTTTATCCGGCTGAATTACACCTAATAAGGTATCGACCAGAGTTGTCTTTCCAGCACCTGATGGACCCACAATTGCGACAGAAGTACCAGGCGATATTGCCAATGTTATATTCCGAATTGCTTCTAATTCCTTGCCAGGATATGTCACTGAAACTTCTGTTAATTCAATGCTTGGCACAAACCCCACATGTTCTACGTCAAAGACATCGTCGACTGATGAAATCTCTTCTACCTCTCCGAGCAATTCGATTAGCTCAAGTGTTGGCGTGGCAGTTCCTAAACTCCCTTTGATATTCAGTGCGCCTTGTTGAATTCGCAAAACAGCGGGAGCGATTCTTGTACTAGCTGCTAGAAAAACTGCGAGGACTGCAATAGATGCTGCTGCATCTTGTCTAGCGAATTGGATTCCACTTATTATTAAACTTCCGAGAACTACAGTTATCTCAATTACGTACTTACCAATTTGAGGCATAAACATAAGTTCGGCTGTGTTGTTTGCAAGATCCAGCTGTCGTTGCCCAATAATTCTTGAATAGTAGCCTCTACGGTTCTTCACGACTAACTCTCGATACGACCCCAAAACTTCCATTATCTTTTCCGAGCTGCTAATACTGAGTTCGGATTGCCGTATACCCAGTGCTTTCGCCCTAACACTTAGTAGACGGTAAAGAGTTATGCCAATCAGGGAAAAAATAAGAAATGTGCTCAATGCAACCACAACATCCACAACAAAAAGACCTATCGCAATCACAATTAATAGAGAAATGTCTGCAATCAATGAGACGCCAACGCCCAGGACACCAACTGTGATGCTGTTGACTCCCGCTGTTAATGAATACATGGTTTGTTGCATTGACCGCTCTTGCACCTTTTGCAATGGCTGACCCAGTAACTTTGAGACCAATATCGAAGATAAAATTGCCCCACGTCTACTAAGAAAAAAAATTGTCTTTCGAGTAAATAGAATCGAGATAACAGTTTTGCCAACCATTAAGATAGAAATTCCGATTCCAAGAATGAGTGCTTGCTGCTGAAGAGTGAAGCCATCGAGATTTAAAGCCTCAAGTACAGCCTGAATCCTATTTCCAGGTTGTCTGGAAGCAACACCTGAGATCGCAAGTCCACCAAGTACGCCAGCGAGGGCAATGCCAGCCAAATCCATTAGACCCAGTCCTACTTGAAGAAAAACAACAGCCGTAATCTTGGCACGATCAGCCTTTGGGAGAATTCTCAAAGACCGCCCAAGTGTGGATGTAGAAAACCTCCGGCCTAGATTCATATTCTTCACAGGGCAACCATAATTAGAATACTAATATTTTGGGAATAGGCATATTTCACGCCTTCACCCTCCAATATTCATCGTGCTCTCGATACCATTCAATTACTCTTCTAAGCTCTTCGCTAAAATTTTTGTTATATGAAAAACCCAGTGACTTAATTTTTGAAGAATCGATCGAATACCTGAAGTCATGACCCTTCCTGTCTTCAACATACTCAAGACGATCTAGATTAGACCCAAACAGACTTAACAACAGCTTTGCAACCTCGATATTCTCCAGTTCAAAGCTACTTCCAATGTTATAAACTTCACCTGGTTTACCTTTATTTATGACTAGGTTGATTCCAAAGCAGTGATCATCGACATGTATCCACTCTCTAACATTTTTTCCATTTCCATAAATTGGTAAATTTTCTTGTCTTAGCATCTTTGTAATCAAATTTGGAATAAACTTTTCAGGCATTTGCATCGGGCCAAAATTATTGCAACAACGTGTGATTCGAACATCTAAGCCATGTGTTTTAAAATATGAAAGAGCGAGTAAATCAGCTGAAGCTTTTGAAGCAGAATATGGAGAGCTAGGCATCAATGGAGAATCTTCTGTCCATGTTCCTACCTCAATTGAACCATAAACTTCATCGGTAGAGATTTGTATGAACTGACTAATTCCAAGTTTTAATGCTAAAGACAGCAGATTTTCTACACCCAGTACATTGGTTTTTATAAACTCTGCAGAATCTAGGATAGATCGATCTACATGTGATTCTGCGGCAAAATTCACAACTACGTCAGCGGATTCCATTGCAAGTCGACTAATCTTTGGATCACAAATGTCACCATGGAAAAAAACTACCTGGCCAGTCTCGATAAGGTTTTGTAAACTCTTTATATTGCCTGCATAGGTCAATTTATCCAGAACATGTACACGGTGACCTTGCGAGACCAAGGTCCTGACAAAATGCGAGCCAATGAATCCGGCTCCTCCGGTAACTAAATAAGTTCGAATTGCGGAGGTAATGTCATTCACGGGTAAAGGCTACAGCAGTTAAGATTACTTCATGCGTGGAATAGTACTTGCGGGTGGCCGCGGCACTCGTTTATGGCCTATAACTCAAGCCACCAATAAACAGCTTCTTCCCGTGCACGATAAACCAATGATTCACTATCCGATCGCAACCTTGATGACTGCGGGGATAAAAGATATTTTAATCGTATGCAATCCTGGTGATCTTGAGAATTTTCGCCGACTTCTCGGGACTGGAGCCAAACTTGGAGTTAACTTTGAATATCAAGTCCAAAGCCAGCCTGGGGGAATTGCAGAAGGCCTAGTTATTGGACAAGACTTCATTCAAAATGAACCAGTTTGCTTAATCCTTGGTGACAATATTTTCCATGGACCAGGCTTGGGGCGAGGTTTAGAAGAATTTCGAAATCCTAAGGGTGCGACCGTTTTTGCTTACCATGTTTCAAATCCCTCTCAATATGGAGTTGTTGAGTTTAATTCGGGGGGCACTGTGTTAAGCATTGAGGAAAAACCCATAAATCCAAAATCTAATTGGGCAATTCCCGGCATGTATTTCCTAGACAATACTTGCATCGATAGAGCAAGGAAATCTATTCGTAGCAATAGAAACGAACTAGAGATTACATCAGTTCTAAACTCTTACCTTCAAGAAAATTCACTTAATGTTTCTATATTGCCTCGTGGTACGGCTTGGCTTGATACCGGAACAATCAATGATTTGAATGACGCAGCTACCTATTTCAGACTTCTTGAAGATCGACAAGGCACCAAGGTTTCATGTCTTGAAGAGGTTGCTTGGCGCTTGGGATTGATTTCATCTGAAGAATTAACGCTACTTTCCAAAGAATACGGTGATTCACCTTATGGAAGATATTTGGATTCAATACTCAATCAGAATTATATGCGGGACTGGTAAAAAACTATGAGCCAAAAAATGCAGCCAATCAAAGACTTTAATGGGGTAGAGATTCTCAACTTTGAAAAAAGAATGGACGGTAGGGGATCCTTAGTTTTTTTTGAGATTGAAAAGCAATGTGGTTTTGCACCAAAAAGGTTTTTCTACCTTGATGGCCTCGCCTCCGGAGTTGCTCGCGGAAATCACGCTCACAGGGAATGTATTCAGGTAATTTTCGTACTACGTGGACAAGCGGAAATAGTTGTCGACGACGGAACTAATTCTTCATTATTGACTTTGACCAAAGATTCTTTTGCGCTATTGGTCCAACCATTAATCTGGGTAAACATTAAAACATTAGAGCAAGATACGTTGATCTTTGTTGCGGCATCTCATGAATTTGCTGAGGAAGATTACATTAGAGATCGAGCCCTCTTTGATGAGATTAAAAATGTCCAATAATATTCAAATTCCACTCTTTGATATGGAGTCTCGTATTATAAAGTATAGGGAAATAGCGCAAACTTCTTTCAGTAAAGTTCTAAACACATCCGAGTTGGTATTGGCAAAATCAAATGAAGCTTTTGACATAAGTTTTGCGAAATACTTGGGAGTGGAAAGAGTCTTTGGAGTTGCAAATGGCACTGATGCTCTAGAAATTGCAATCAGCGCTTTAGATCTTCCAGTTGGATCAAAAGTTGGCCTAACAGCCAATTGTGGTGGGTATTCAACCGTTGCAATACTTCAAAACCGCCTGCTTCCGATTTTCTGCGACGTAGATGTAGCAACTTCACACCCGTCCATCGAGTCAATTAAACAATTAATTGAACACGGCGTGCGGGCTATAGTTGTCACACACCTTTACGGACTTGCAATTCAAGATATAGAAGAAATTGCCCAAATTTGTAAGACTTCAGATGTCGCTCTGATTGAAGATTGCGCGCAATCTCATGGGGCAAAGATTGGTGATAGACACACCGGATCATTTGGTGACATTGCCTGCTTTAGTTTCTATCCAACAAAAAATTTGGGAGCATTGGGTGATGGTGGGGCCGTTGTATCGAATAATCCAGAATATGCAAAGCGATTAAATTCATTGAGAACTTATGGATGGTGGAAAAAGTATGATATTCAGGTTTTGGGTGGGAGGAATTCGAGACTAGACGAGTTGCAAGCTGAATTTCTGACCATGATTCTTCCTGATTTAGATGAGGAAAATCAGGCTAGACGTGAACTTGCGAACATCTATAGAAATGGAATTCGAAACTCACGCATAGATCTCCCCCGGCCTGGCGGCGTGGATTACGTTGCACATTTGTTTGTCATACGATGCGAGAGTCGCAAAGAGTTAGTTACCCATCTGCACGAAAATCTAGTCGGATTTGGAATTCATTACCCTATTCCAGACCATCGACAAGTAGCTTGGGCGGGAAAGTTCGAGCGAATTTCAAATCTGGAAAACACAGAAAAATTGTCTCAAACCGTTCTTTCTATTCCGATGCATCCTTATATGACGATTTCGCAGGCTGAAAGAGTGATGGAAGTTTTAAACTCTTTCTGATCAAGATAAAGTCACGAGCAACAATAAAACGAAGCATTTGACGCAAATTCACTTTCCGAAAATCAATAATTCTTTTACCGAAAATTTGTTTATCCTTGGTAATAACTTTATTAACGTATTCAGTATAAATTCCAACTTTTATTGATTTTTTTGGATTCCACTCATAATAGATAAAACTCAAAGTTGCGAACCTCTTGAATATTTTTAATCCCGAGAAATGATAAAAGTACAATAGATCCTCACCGACCAGCCAATCAAAACCGTCTTCTGAAGGTTTTATCTCATTTGTATTCCACGGAGCTGCATTAATGCCTTCAGCCTGGAATTCAAAAACTTTTCCATATCTCTTAAAACTCTCAAGGTATTTTTGATCTCCAAATACAGTCTCAGTTGCAAATGTTGAAGTTGATTGCCTGCAGGAATTAAGCCAAAAGTTCAAAATGGCTAAACTGTCCGGCGTCCGATTGAATTGGACAAGGCCAACATTGTATTTTCCGAAGCCCTCAAGATGCTTCATCTCAGGCTTAAATCTATGTGGAACTAATCCAACATCAGCAATAGTAGCTAACGAAGTTAGATCGCTTATGCTCTTAAAGAAATAAAGGTCGGCATCGATGTAAGTGACAGATTCAGCTTCAGTATTTTCAAAAAAATACTTTACAAGATAGGGGCTTAATGCATAAATGTATTCAAGTCGTGACCGATCCGACTCAATTGTCTCTAAATCAGGAAAATGTTTCTTTAGTGTCGAAAGGTCAAAATAGGTTCTATTCCTTCTAGGCTCAGGTAAAACTAAACTTAAATCTTCTGAATTATGAAGAACAACACATACTGTCGCTTCTGCATCAAACTCCTGTAAAGAATCTGCCATAACAAGAGCGCGGGATAGAAAGTTAGTATCGCAATGTGTAACATAGAGCCTCATCGTAATAAATCATACAATAAGGGGGTAAAAACTTTGAGAAACGCTCCCATAGCCATCTTTGGATTCAACAGAGCAACTCACCTCCGAAACTGTCTAGATTCGTTAGAAAAATGTGATGGATTTGCTAAACATTATGGATATATATTTATTGATGGGCCAAGAAATGCTTCCGAGGCACAAGCTGTAGAAGATACGATCTTAGTTGCTCAAGAATTTGCAAAGAGAAATTCATTTGAATTAAAAGTTCGCCAATCAAATTTTGGACTAGCCAAATCGGTCCGTTACGGAATAGATCATGTCTTTCAAAATTCTAATAAAATTATTGTTATTGAAGATGATCTGATATTAGAAAAGGGGTTCTTGAGTTTCATAAACGCTGGATTAGATAAATACCGTGATGATTTTATAGTTGCGAGCATAAGTGGATATCAATATCCCATTAGAGAAAAATTACAAGAATGTGTTTTTTTGAGGGGTGCAGATTGCTGGGGTTGGGGCACCTGGAAGAACCGATGGGAGGAAGTTAATTTTAATGGGCAAGAACTTCTTGAAGAGATCTACGGATTAGATCAAGTTGATGAGTTGAATTTGAATGGTGCTGTGGATTATGAAGATATGCTCATCAAGTACTGCCGTTCAGAAATTGATTCTTGGGCTACACCTTGGCACATTTCGAACTTTTTGCAAAACAAACTCACTCTTTATCCACCCTTTACCTACGTTTCAAATGAAGGGGGGGACGGTTCGGGAACTCACTTTGGCAAGAATTCATTATTTTCTCAAAATTTGAAAAGTCAGGCATCAACTGTTTTCCCAGTGCAGGTACTGGAATCAGAAGTATTCAGAAAAGCACTAATTGATTTTTATAACCACTCGAAAAAAAGTGGATCGCGCATTCGTAAGATAAAGAGGCTTCTTGCTAAACTTTATCGCTTAGCGAAACCAAATAGCCCCAAGCATTCACACTAGGGTATGAATTCCCAAATGGACACTGCTCCTCTTCAAACTTCGCAATTATTTTGTATTTCTTCAGTAATTCCACTTCAAAAGATGCTCTGGGTAAAATCGTGGCTCGATACTCGACTTTCAAGTCATTAAAATTCGTGGACAATCCTGGACCATTATCAGACAAATTTGAAACTTGCCTTATCGTCAAAGTCCCTAACTCTTCATTCAGCGGAAACCTTGTGATCCAAATACTGCGTGGCTTCAATTCAATCAATCCTTCAAAGGCTGCAACTGGGTCAGCGGTATACTGAAGGGAGCTATTCATAAGCAGTAGATCAAATTGTTTGGAAACGCTTTTGAGCTCCTGCATTGTTAAAAATGTTAGATTATCCTCAGGGGTCCTCAATTTTTTGCACATTTTTACCATTTCAGGAGTTTCGACAACAAAATACTCAAAATTTATATTGGGAAATACCGATGAAAAAGTATCAAAGTGCGTTCCGGCTCCGCCGCCAAAATCCAAGACTTTCAAATTGTTGGATTTCAACTCCAATAATCCGATTAACGAGCGCATTTCAGCAAGACTCAAGGGAGCGCCTGATTTAAGTTCATTTCTCCTCTTTACCGTTTTATTCACGATTTCGGTTATAAGCTCTATATTCTCATAACCAATTAGACTCCCTGAAACTCGTGAGGTCTTATTGGACTGCAACAGTCTGGAAACTTTCCTAATCAATAAAGAGTATTTCATCATTCAATCATTGTACCCTTGTGGAATAACTTCGTAGAAAAGACTTCAAATGAATCAACTTGAGGCAAGGCCACCAGTCACTCTTCTGATGCCAGTGAAAAACGGTGAGAGGTACCTTAAGAAGTCTATACAGACTCTCATTTCGGCCCTTGGCCAAAATGATGAGATTCTCATCATCAACGACGGAAGCAGCGATAACACAAGAGCTATCGCGTTGAACATCTGTAAGGAATCTTCAAATGTCAGATTACTTGACTCAATCAACCAGGGATTGGTTAACTCCCTTAACTTTGGACTAGTGAATTCGCAACATCAACTCATAGCCAGAGTTGATGTTGACGATGAATACGCTTCGAACCGAATTGAAAAGCAGTTAGAGGTCTTTGGACAAGATACCGTTGCAGTGTTTTCAGACTATAGGTTTTTTGCCGAGGGGCGAGGGAATTTAGGACTTATCTACTCTGCCATTCATCCGGTTGCAACTTCATTATCTCTAATCACCTCACAACGTACTGCTCATCCTTCAGTGATAGTTAACCGCGATGCAATTCTAGAAGTTGGAGGTTATCGTGAGGAAGATTTTCCGGCCGAGGATTTATCCTTGTGGCTTCGTTTATCGAGAATCGGAGCAATTAGAACTGTTCCGTTCACTCTTTTGAACTATCGGATTAATCCCTTGGGGATCAGCTCCACAAAAAGGCGTGAAATGTTACAGAAAAAGACAAGTTTAATTATGGAAATCGGAATTAATCCATCAGACATGAACAAATTGAATTCATCTTTCAGTGAAATTCTAGACATTTATCGAGACAACCCAAACTGCTCTGAAAGAAAAATTCTATTTGCACGAGATTTATTGAAGGTTTCACTAATCAAACCTGAGTACAGACGCGCACTTTACGACGCAGTAAGTTTAATTGTGCCTGAATTGGCTAAGGGCACATTCCTCCCTCTCGTCTACAAATTTCACCGAGAGAGGATTGAGAGAGCAAAATTTAGATAACTCTAAGTGTTAGGCGGATTCCCAGCTGCTTCGTTCCTTTAACCAACTAATTGGTAAGAGATCTTCGGGATCGTCCAGGCCCCTAAACCATTTGTCAGGAGCGATTACTGTCCGACTATCACTTCCAAGCATTCCACCCCACCACGAAAAACTAGAATTCGCGATAACTAGACTTGAGCATTTACTCATTAGCAATAGCGATTCAGCGGGCGATGAACCTTCGGGTGGTTGAACAAAATGGAAATCGTAGTTAAGTCCAGACAACAACTTTTTTGCTTGGTTGATGTCATCGGAAAATACGTAAATACCATTACCTGTGCAAACTGAACCTAACTTTGAAAGCGCACGGGAGTAATACTCAGTACTTAGCATTCCGAAAGTCTCACCTAGGTTTTTATAATCTCCCCGCCTTATGTGAATACCAACCGGTTCAAGCCTTTCGATATCAGCCAACTGTGATTGATACCATGACGAGGGACTTAATAAGCCAATAGGAGAGTCGTTTATTAACTTTGCTTTATGGAAATAACGCCAGGTTTGAAAATAACCACGAATTACGATTGGACTTTCTAGTTTATCTAACTCGAAATCAAATCCAATAACATTTGATTGATATAGACCGAGTAAACCTATCGACAATTTTCTAGTCGACGGAAACTGTCTACTTAGCTTCTGATGAAGCCTCCATCGAATTTCAGCTAGCTTTGTCCCGTTTGGCTCATATTCCTGAGAAAGAAAAGCTAAATCTAAATCTTTGATTGATCCGGCATGACTTGTGCCTGCCTTTCCTAACTTACTAAAGTCCAAAATTAGTCCTGTGCGATTCTTATTTGCTAAGTAAAGTCCTGCATAATATTGAAATAGTTGATTTCCAATTCCACCGATCAACCCAACAGTCACATGATTATTTTTCATAAGAACTATTTTTGTACCGCTCTAATGTATTCGGGTAAATTCCCCAGCTGTGGGTAGGTCGGGTCAAAACAAAAACTCGGATTTAGAATAGTTGCAGAATTATGAGACTTCCATTTATTCAAATGGCTTTCATCATGCCACTTGGCAACTAGGCTACTTTCTAAATCCAGATCTACTGACTTTTCACATTCATCTACCATCTTCAAGAATTTCACCCTTAGTCCCATCCAAGTACCGCCACATACGTACGTTTTACGTTCGGTGCGCGAAACGAAGGCGGAAGATATTCTCCGTGTCTCCCATGAACCCAACCCACCAATTGTAATGTAACTGAAAATATCAGAAAACAATTTTCGAGGACTGGCAAAATAGAAGCTTGCTCTTGATAACCCTCTTGATCGCCAGTAGCCTGGATGCGCAACAAGTGCGACACCATTTAGCCAGCGAGATGGTTCAAGAATTTCAAAAAAATCTTGTCGAACTAACATGTCGGCATCCAAATAAATCATGACATCTTCAGTCAAACTTTTCTTAATTTTTGAAATCTCGCGATATCGAAGTAGGGTGGCTTCTGGCCAGCCGTAAGATGGAATTTCAAACACCTTTAGACGCATCTCGAGATCTTTGGAGAACTGAGCCGCATCTTTTGGTTTGTCTGTCAATAAATAAAACTGAATCTCAGTAAAATTGTCACAGGTATTCTTAAATGACTTGATTTGATTGGCCCAATGCATCCTATATTCAATTCCAGTCGCAATCGATATAACTCCGAAACTTGTCACTACTTTCTCCTAGAAAATGAAACAATCATCGGGAGGAATTTTAAGAAAATCCTTAAATATATGGATTTAATTGCCTTCTTGTGTTCTAGCCAAGAAGCAAAATCTAAAATTCCTGAAACATTTAAATACCTCTGAGGGAATTCATTAGATTTTCTCAAGCTATCTAAGGATTCTACCGAATAAATTACAGAGGGATTTGAAAGATACTTCCATTTAGTCAGGGTTGAAACTCGAAGCCAAGTTGCATAATCTTCCGCACCACGTACTGAATATGACGAGGCGATACCCCCAACTTCGAGCAAGAGTTCTCTATCGATAATGACGGAACTGTTGATTATCTCATTACCCTTCAAAAGTGATTTCGTTTCAAGAATTTCATCCTTTGTTCTCTTCAAATAGAGCAACTCAGAATCTATTTGATTTATAAAGGCATTGGTACATGATGCCTTTGCGCCAGATTCCTCCATGGATCGGAGTTGACTCTCTAACTTTTGAGGCAACCAGACATCATCGCTATCTAGAAACGCCACCCATTTTGTCCTTAACGCAGTAACTCCGATATTCCGGGCAATCCCTGGGTGTCTAGAGGGCGAAGTCACAATTAGTTCTACATTTAGGCTACTTAATAGGTTGGCAAGAAGTTCAGAATTTGAAGTGTCACTTCCGTCATCGACTACAACTATTTGTTCTGGAGGAGATGACTGGTTTAATGCCGATTTCACTGCTCTCAAGGTGAGGTGAGGACGATTAAAGGTGGGCACAACTACGCCTACTTTTTCGTCCATGTCGAAATTCTACCTCAGTAGCGTATCCACGCATCAAAGTTGGATAAAACTCACTGCATGGTGGTTAATTCCCTGCTTTAATGTCAGAATGCTGCAATGAGAAAGTTGTTGGAATCTGCGGGTGTTTTGTTGGCAGGCGAGACAATTCAACTGCCTAAGTCGTGTACCTCGGTAAGGATCGATGTTGGTTTGTCAGTCAATGCACCCCAAAGTCAAGTATGGCTGAAGAAAGATCCAAATCTACATGTTTTCGGATTCGAACCAGTCAAGGCAAATAGAGAGAAAATCTTGAAGGGCAACAGCCCTTGGCCAATTAACCTTGATCCATCACTCGTCGGAGAGCGGATACATATTGTCCCCTGTGCACTGTTAGAAAGACACATGCCAGGTGGCATGGACATATTTGTAACCAAGAAGGATCCTGGATGCTCTTCGGTTTTGGCACCAAAAACTTTCGAGGTTGACTACATAGAAAATGTTGAGGTGGATTGTCTAGATTCCTTTTTTGAATACTTTCCCTTCAATCAGATCGCCTTCATTCACCACCTCAAAATTGATGTTCAGGGGGCTGATATTCAAGTTCTAGAAGGCGCTCTGAGGAATATAACAAAAATTCTGGCCGTCACAGTAGAAGTAGATACAAATGAATACTGTGACACGCGAAATTCACTTGAAGCTATACACGAGCTATTGAGACCGTATGGGTTTGAGCTACTCAAAAAAGGGTTATTCCATAGAATTAAACTGCGACTAAAAGGAATCAAAGTAAATGTTGAAACAGATGATCCGACCTTTATTAATATCCCTTTATACAAAAATGAAAAGCCTAAAGACTTTTGGATATACCAACGGGGTTAGATTCCTTTTTTCTCTATTTCCCAAAGACAGAATTGCGCTCACAAACGCATCAAATCAGAAGGATGGATATGGCGCTCAAATCCAGAGGATATTGTCAATCAAATCCTTGGCCGATGAATCAAACATACCCTTTCTCTTTTCCGAGCTTAAGCATGCAGAAAGACAGATAACTCAAACGATTCATGAATATCACGGAATGCAAAGTCAATTAACAGATTTCAATACATTCCTATCAAACCTACTCAGTTGTGAAGACATCAGTATAGGAAAATCAAAAGAGATATCTTTGAAATTTGGGATCTTTCATGATTTCTCAGTGATTGCAAAAGAAATTTTCAACGTCTGGTTTCGAGGCAAGTCTTTACTGATCAGTTTAGAAGATGCATACGTCTTTCTCGAAAAGAACCCTGAATTGTACCGTCATATGAAATTGAATCGAGATGTGGTGCTTAACTCAACCCAAAATGGAGTTAAACGAATAGAGGTTCACCTCCGTTATGTCAATTTTGCGCAAGGTAGCGAAAGATACCTCGATCCAAAATATTATCTAGAAAATTTGAATCGTATTGTTGATAAATTGTCGGCACAACAAGACGACTATATAATAACTATTCATTCTGATTTCGCTGAGATATTACCTGAGTTTTCCACAATAGGAATACAGAATGAAACTCAAGAATACCTGCAGGAGATTGGAGTCTTGGATTCCTTGGGAAAGCCGAATTTTTTGGTGCTAGAAAACGCAAAAGCTTTTAAGAAACTTATTAAAGAAAGTTTTAGAAATGCCGTGGAGTTTAAAAGTGAAAACGCCTTACCTGCCTTGATTAGGATGGCAAATGCTGACTACTTGATTTGTTCGAAATCATCGCTGTCGTATGTTGCTGGTCTCTTAAATGTTACAGGTGAGATTTCATCACCAAG
>JACCDP010088291.1_pt1 | contig 14271 bp, 6 predicted proteins | sample 7445841 | NCBI WGS metagenome assembly JACCDP01 (sample SAMN15323441, study PRJNA562643) | freshwater metagenome | isolation source: river surface water | place: USA:Blue River Watershed | collected 2017-08-17
GCCCAAAGCTCTGGGACTTCTGACGTCTTGGTTTGGTGGGGCCTGGACGAAGCGCGGGTGCTGCGCAATCTGGGTGTGAAGAATGTGCCCTCGCCCATCCTGGGCCGCTACAAGTGGCCTGGGGTGTTCAAACCGTTCCAGCACCAGAAGACGACCGCAGCGTTCATGACACTGCACAAGCGGGCGTATTGCTTCAATGACCCGGGCACGGGCAAGACCGCATCGTTCGCCTGGGCTGCGGACTACCTTCTTGAACGCAAGTTTGTACGAAGGGTACTGGTCGTCTGCCCGCTGTCCATCATGGCCCCGGCGTGGCAGGCGGACTTGTTCAAGACGCTGATGCACCGCAGGGTGGACGTGGCCTACGGTGACCGCAAGAAGCGGGCCAAGATCATCGCTTCAGACGCTGAGTTTGTGGTGATCAACTTCGACGGTGTGGAGACGGTCCTCAACGAACTCAAAGCCGGGGGGTTTGACCTCATCATCATCGATGAAGCAAACGCGGTGAAGACAGCGACGACCAAGCGCTGGAAGGCCATCAACCAACTCATCACCCCCAATACGTGGCTGTGGATGGCGACCGGTACCCCTGCCTCGCAGGCACCGACGGATGCCTATGGGTTGGCGAAGATGATGGATGACACGTCTGTGCCGAACTACTTCTACGCATTCCGGGACCGCGTGATGCACAAGGTCACGCAGTTCAAATGGAAAGCGAAGTCGAACGCACAGGAGATCGTCAACCAAGTTCTGCAGCCGGCGATCCGGTTCACCAAGGACGACTGCCTGGATCTGCCTGAGCTTCTGTACACCACACGGGACGTGCCTCTAACCCCGCAGCAGTCCAAGTACTACAAGCTGCTGAAGGAGCAGTTCATCATGGCGGCAGGGGGCGAGACTGTCACCTCAGTCAACGCTGCTACCAATCTCAACAAGCTACTGCAGGTCTCTTGCGGCGCGGTCTACTCGGACGACGGTAACGCGGTTGAGTTCGACATCACTACCCGGTACAACGTGTTGCTGGAAGCCATCGAAGAGAGCACTCACAAGGTGCTGGTCTTTGTCCCCTTCCGGCACACCATCAAGGTGCTGCACGAGAAGCTCAAAAAGGATGAGTACACCGTTGAAGTGATCGACGGCAGCGTACCCGTGGGGCAGCGCAACAAGATCTTCGCTGACTTCCAGACCCAGCCCGAGCCGCGAGTGCTCCTCATCCAGCCTGCGGCAGCTTCGCACGGGGTCACCCTGCACGCAGCCAACACCGTGGTCTGGTGGGGGCCTGTGACATCGAACGAGACCTACCATCAGGCCAATGCCCGGGTGCACCGCTCGGGGCAGAAGAACCCCTGCCTCGTTGTGCGGCTGTGCAGCACCCAGGTGGAGCGCAAGCTCTATGACGCGCTGGACTCGAAGACCGAGGACATGAGCACCCTGCTCGACCTCTACCGCCAGGAGGTGCTTGACACATCCAAAGTTGCCACGTAAACTCTGAACCCTCAACCCTAGGAGATCCCATGGAGCCCAGTATCGAGGCACCTCAAGTGCCCACTGAAAAACTCGTCAGGGCGTACATCAAGATGCGCGATGCGCGTTCCGCCCTGACCCAAGAGTACGAGGCCAAGGACAAGGCCATCAAGGACCAGATGGAGATCATCGAGCACACGCTGCTCGATGTCTGTAAGCGTGCTGGTGGCGATAGCATCAAGACCAGCGCAGGCACCATCATCCGTGGTGTCAAGACTTCTTATTGGACTTCCGACTGGGAGTCCATGCACAACTTCGTTAAGGAGAACCAAGCACTCGACTTGCTAGAACGTCGCATCGCACAACGCGCTATGGGGGAGTTCCTCAAAGCAAATCCAGACAAGATGCCCAAGGGCATGAATGTCGAAACCAAGTACACGGTTACCGTAAGGAGAGCCTGAATGTCTGAAATGACTCTTTTCCAGAACGGCAGTCAACTGCCTGCACACCTGAAGCGTGGTGAACTCAGCGACCTGACCCGGTCGCTCATGGGCACCAGCAGCAAGCGCATCAGCTTGGAAGGCGGTGTCTTCCGCCTCATCGTCGGCGGGCAAGAGGTCGCCAAGAACGAGAACCGCTCGATGAACATCGTGGTCGTTCGTGCTGCCAGTGCAAACTCCCGTGGCTTCTACGCGGAGAAGTACGTCAAGGGTACGAAGTCGCGCCCTGTGTGCTGGTCCGATGATAGTAAGGTTCCGCACCCCAGTGTGAAGGCACCCCAGGCCAGCAGTTGCGACAAGTGCCCGCAGAACATCAAGGGTTCTGGGGACCGTCCTGATTCGCGTGCCTGCCGCTTCCAACGCCGTCTGGCTGTGCTTCTGGAGAACGATCTGGAAGGTGACATCTACGCGATGGTCATCCCCGCTGCGTCGATCTTCAGCCAAGGCGAAGGTCGCAAGATGGGCCTGCAGCAGTACGCTCGTTTCCTGGGCGGTCACGGCATCGAGGTCAATGCGGTGGTCACCGAGCTTCGGTTCGACACTGAGGCTGAGGGTGTCAAGGTGACGTTCAATGCGGTGCGTCCCCTGGAAGTGGACGAATACAACTCCATCGTCGCCCGCAAGGACGAGCCCGCTGCCATCGACGCTGTGACGATGACCGTGGGTGAGATGGACGGTGCACCTGAGGACGGCACGGCTGTGCCTGCGCCTGAGCCCGCTCCGGCCCCCATGCCGGTGTTCTCTGCTGCGCCCACCCCTGTGGCCCCTGCGCCCGCTCCGAAGCCTGCTCCTGCACCCAAGCCTGCGGCAAGCGGATTCAAGGTCACCAAGTCCGCCCCGGCCCCTGCGCCGGTCGAAGAGCCCGCTGTGCGTGAAGCCAAGGCACCGGCCCCTGCGGTGCCCGATGTCAGCAACATCCTGTCGCAGTGGGGCGACGACGCTGACGACTGATTGAACGGGGCGGCGACAAGCGCGTGAGCGGGGGCTCCTCTCAAAGGTCTCCTACCCCCGCAATAGTCCCGGGTTGCGCCGGGACCGCCCCACCTACCACCATGCCCTACACCGCAAAAATCATCCGGCTCAACGCCGATGCAGACTCAAGCCTGCTTGGCGTCCAACTGGGGCGGCTCTGCATATACCGGCAGGTCCCGGTGGCTGACGTTGCCCACGCCTTGGACGTGACCAAGGTGGCGGTCTACCGCTGGTTCTCGGGTAAGCGAGATGTGTCGAAGCACTTGCGTGAGCGCGTGCTGGCGTACTATCGTTCCACCCTGCCCCCGGCGTGACCCTCCCCCAGCCAGCTTCCCCGGTGCTCGTCGCACCTGGGCTACTCCCGTGCCCCCATGGCTTTCACAGACTTCTTCAGAAGCATCCTCCCACAAGGCACGCGTTATGTACTACGGCTAATCCACAAACCCACGGACAAGCGTCGCAATGTCTTCTCGTCATCATTCGAGGAGATGGCGGAACAAGCGGAGCAGCTTGTTCATAGTGGACTCGACCTCTACTACGCAACAGCAGGGTTTGGAGCGCAGAAAAAAGCGAACGCAGAGAACGCCGTAGCGAAGCGCGAACTGTACATAGACATAGACTGCGGAGAGAAAAAACCATACAAAGACAAAGCAGAAGGGCTAGGAGCCCTGCGTACATTCTGCACTTCCGTTGGATTACCAAGACCCACGCTCATCGACTCGGGTAACGGTATCCATGCACACTGGATCTTCAACGACAGCGTCGCGTTACATGAATGGCATGCGGTAGCTGAGGCTCTGAAGCACAGGTGTGTCGCTGAGAACTTCAAGGTTGACGGTGCCTGCACCGCGGATTATGTCCGGGTACTGCGTATTCCGGGCACGATCAACACCAAGAACGGTGCTACCGTCGCGCTGCTCACGCCGATCAAGCACCATGATTTCAACACGCTGCGCGAGATCATTGGCGTCGAAGTATCCCAAGCGGATATGTTCGCCAAAGCGCGGGCGTTGTCCAAGGGCTCGATAGAGGAGACAAAGAAGCTCTTCGTTGACCCCAACAAGACCAACAAGTTTCACACCATCTGGATGAAGTCTGTTGGCAGCTTCGGCTGCGAGCAGATCAACAACGCGATCCGCAACCCTGAGACCCTTGCCGAGCCGCTGTGGCGCGGCGTGCTGTCGATTGCACAGCACTGCGAGGACAGGGACTGGGCCATACACGAGATTTCGAAGAACCACCCCAACTACAGCCCTGAGGAGACCGAGGCCAAGGCTTCGCTGACCAAGGGGCCGTACACCTGTGAGACGTTCAGGGGGTTGGACGAGGGGCCGCTGTGTGAGAAGTGCCCGCACCTGGGCAAGATCACGTCCCCGATCCAGCTTGGGGCAGAGATCAAGACGACGACCGAACCGGTGGCGGTCAAGGTCGAAGACCGCGAAGAGACGATCCCGGCATACCCGGCACCCTTCGTGCGTGGCGCTACTGGCGGCGTGTACATGAAGCAGTACAACCCGCAGGGGGACAAGACCGTGCTGGTCAACCCCTACGACATCTACATCTATCGGCGGATGCGCGACAACCATGGTGGTGGCGACACGCTCTGGGTCAGGCACCATCTTCCGCACAACGATGTACGTGAGTTCACGATACAACAAAGCGAAGTCGCATCCAAGGACAAGTTCCGGGACTGCGTAAACCGTGAGGGGGTCATTGCGTTTGAGGATCGTCAACTGAGTGGCCTACAGTTGCTGTTCAGCAAGATGATCGAAGAACTGCAAAAAGCTGAGAAAGCCGACAACATGCGAGTCAAGTTTGGCTGGACCGCTGATAACACTTTTGTTATCGGTAATCGTGAATACACGCACAACGGCGTCATTCACAGCCCAACGTCCAAGCCCCTAGAGAACTACGTAAACTGGTTCACACCCAAAGGCAATATCGATGACTGGAAGAGCGTAGTCGATCTGTACAACAAGCCCGAGATGGATATGCACGCGGCGGGTGTGCTGGCTGGTTTCGGGAGTGTGTTCATGCACCTGTCCCCTGAGAGCGGGGCTGTGCTGAATTACTACTCGAAGAAGTCAGGCACGGGCAAGACCACCATCCTGCGGATTGCGAACTCGATCTTCGGAGACCCTGTAAACCTGATGAAGGACGCGCAGGACACGAAGCTCACGAAGATACACCGCATGGGTTTGATGAACGGCATCATCGTCACCATCGACGAGATGACCAACGCGGACCCCATGGAGATCTCTGACCTGCTCTACAACTCTACGCAAGGCCGTGCTAGAGACAGAATGCAGGCGAACACCAACGCGGAGCGTGTGAACAATACCCGTTGGAAGCAGATCACTATCATGTCGAGCAACACTACCCTCGAAGATAGACTGTCAACGATCAAGTCGGATCCTCAGGGGGAGCTTGCACGGTCATTGGAGATCCGCCTGGACACCCCCCTACCTGACGATGTGCTCGGCGCACAGTTGACGTTCAACAAGATTCTGGACAACTACGGTCTGGCCGGTGACATATTCATGCGCTATGTCATCCCGCATCTTGATGAAGTGAAGCGGATCTGGGAAAACACCAGAGACAAGATCTACGGTATGGAGCGCTGGACCCAGACCGAACGGTACAAGCTGAACGCTGTGATCTGCATGGTGTCGGCAGGGTTGGTGACAAACCACCTGGGGCTGACTAGATACGATATTGGCCGCATCGCCAAGAAGCTCGTCAACAAGGTGCGCGATCTGCGTGATGAACTGAAGGCCGTCAGCACCACTGCATCCAGCACGGTGTCGTCGTTCATCAACAAGAACATCAGGAACATCCTGATCGTCAACAGGAAGACTGGACCCAGCGGCTTGCCGGAAGCACCTAGGGTGGAACCTCAGGCTGAACTGATCATCAGGTACGAACCTGATACCGATACGTTGTTCATCAACAAGCGGGAGTTCACCAAGTGGTGCGCCACCAACTACATCAACGCGAAGGAGATAGGCCCGCTGTTCAAGCAAGAAACCGGAGGCACGGTCAACGTCACCAAGAAGCGCATGGGCGCTGGCTGGCGTACCGACCTGGGGGCGGTCGATGTGCTGGAGTTCCAGAACGCCCGCAGTCTGATGAACCTCGATGACCTCGATGGATCGTCGGCTCCCGCATGAACTGCCTGAGGTTGCCACGATCAGGGGCGTCAGGTACCGGTTGCCGCAGTGGCTTGAGCCGGGTCAGAGCTTCTTCGTGCCGTGCCTGGAAGCACGGTCCATGGCGTGGGTGCTGGTGCACCGCTACAGCCGCGTGGGGTTCAAGATCACATGGGCAGAACGGATCGAGGACGGGATGCTTGGCATTCGCGTCTGGCGTGAGGTATAGTCCGCCCCGCCGATTGCTCCTGAGTCGGTCTCCCTCCTAGTTGGCCCCCGGGTGAGTTCGCTCCCCGGGGGCAATTTTTTACATCCCCTGCTGGATCTTCCGAGCCTGGGTACGCAACAGCCCTACCTGTTGCGCGATCTGGTTCTGTTGGGCACGTAGCTGGTTGATCAGCGTGCGGCGCTCTGCCCCACTGATCTCCGTAGTACGGTCAACTAAAGCAGCTTCGTCGTTGAGTTCCTTGATTGTCTTCATCAAGGACGACACTGCAGGGCGGATGGAGAACAAGCCTACGTTCTTACGCAGATACTCGTCAGCGTTCTCAGGTTCGCGCTCCAACATACGATTGTACGTTGAATTGACGCGGTTGACATCCTTTTCCAGATCATAGACCTCGTCGAGGTACCTCGTACCAACAGCGTCTTTCATCACAGCCGACGCACCTGTGAGTTGGGCAGCGAGCATTTGGTGCAGGGGGCGGTCAGTTCGCGTGGGGTTGATGAACGCGTCTGTCATAGCCAGCGCTACACCTGCGGTCGTGCCCAGAATTCCCCGAATGGCGTTCTCGATCTTGATTGGAGAAACGCGAAACAGTTCTACACCAGTTGTCTGGTACAGATCTTCGAGCTTCTTGGCCGCTTCTTTCGCGGTGTCGGATGTGCCGGTGCCGAAGCGCTGGAAGGGGTCCAGTGCAAGCTGGCCCTGCGACTCAAGCGGGCGACCGAGGAACCACGAGTAGTTCGTGATGTTCTCGACGAACGGACGAAGCAACTGCGGCGTGACGTTGGGGGACGAAAACACGTCCACCCCACGCTTCAGCAAATTACCCACGACCTCGATAGCTGCTTTCTCTTCATCCGTCCCTTGCAGTTTGTAGTAGCGAACTACACGCTCAGGGATAGCTTTGAAGAAGAACGCGAGTTCGGCAGGAATGGGGATCGCTGGAGTAAAGCCAAGATCCTTACCATAAGGGAGGATCCAGTTCGTGTCCCGCACATGGTCAGGCAGTGCGTTGTACTCGTCATCATCAGACATCATCAGGGCGTAAGCAAGACCCATGGCTGTCATCACGCCCATACGCTTGTAGAACATCGCTCTAGCTTGTCCTACCGATTGTCCAACAGCTTTGCCCGCAGCGGCCACCGCCAGCTTGTCCATACCTCGGGCGTATGCGTTGAAGAACGGCACGATGGCAATCATCGTGTTCATGAAGTTAGACGCGCCCCGCCTGGAGAAGTTGATGATCTCTCGGGCACGAGACTCTGCCGCTGCAGCATCTCCAGTTTCTTTCAGCACCTGCTCATAGATAGCTTGGCGCACAGAAACGTCGGAAGCCTTGGCACCGGCTTCCATGAATCGCATGATGGTTTTGCCAACAGACTTACCCTCTGCACCAGCCTCTTCCAAGATGTCCCGAAGGTTCCCACCTTTGGTGAAATCGAACGTGCCGAAGATACCGAGCTTCGCCATCTCCCGGACGGTGGCATTCTGTTTCTTACCGAACGCTTCGCGGTACCAGTTCGCAGGGAAACTAGTAAGGATACGAGCCGTCAGTTGCATGGGGTTCTTCACCCCGGAATAGGCGTAGGCCCGTGCGATGTCGTCAAAGATCTGCTTGACCGCGAACGGTGGCATCGAGGTGACACCAGCACGCAGGATGTTGGAAGCAGTCTGCATCTTTTTGAAGACAGACGACAGTTCCGGCGGCTGGAAAGTGAACGCGATCACATGCGCCGGATCAGGGACGTAGTACTCGACCTTCTCCCCTTTGTCGTACACCTTGACGTTTGCACCGGTAGCACCGACTTCGTTGTTGGCTCCCTTCTTGGCGAGCTTCAGCAGTTCCATGTCCTTCAACGCAGACAGGGAAGCATTGTTGAGCATGGCTTCGCGGGTTGACCAGTCCATGAACCCTGCGAAGTTCTCGATGACGGACAGCGATTCGCGGCTGCTACCTTCCAGATTCCGAATGTTCTTCAGTGCAGCAATACCACGGTTGCCGCCCCTAGCAGTGTCGAACCCTGCTTCGTATTCAACAATCCGCTTGAACGGGATATAGCCGATGTTGTCCTTGTACTCCTGGGCTTTCTCAGGCGACAGACGGTTGGTTTCGACCAGCACATCCAGATTGTTGAAGCGGATTGCATCCAGGGTCTGGGAGATCTCTTGGATGTCCTTGTTCCTCTGGAACTCCTGCTCAAGCGCATCCAGCTTAGCGTCATCCTTGATGAGCAACTCGATGGTCTGATCTTCACGTAGCTGATCAGCTTCCTTGGTTTTGCCCGCTGCTTCCAGCGCCAATGCCTGCTTTTCAACCTCACGGTTGTGCTCACGGAGGTAGTACTCGCGGTGCCCGTAGAGCACGGTGTCCACCTGGGTGCGGTACTTCTCGTAGGTCGTCCCAGCTTTCTTGGCTTCTTCCGCTAGACGCTCGATGACATCCTTCTGGTAGCTGATGGTTTTGCCAGCGATGAGCGGGAACTCCTTCGAGTCCTCAGGCACCGTCAGTTCAGCAGCTTGGACAAGGCCGTCCTTGATCTTCAAGCCTCCGGTACGCATGGCTTCGAGGCTGACGCGCCCATGGTCGAGTGCCCGGGAGATCAGCACCATGGGGTTCAGGTTGCCCGTAGCGTCGCGCACCTTCCCTGCGTAAGCCTTGGTGAAGATGTCATCCAGCCCTGCAAGGTAGTCCGTCGCTTTGATCCGCGCAGCCAGGGCAGGGTTGCGCCTGAGGAGATCCGCAAGGCTCTTCTTGGACTCCTTACCGATAGCGTTGACACCCGCCGTTGCAGCTTCGGTCTGGGGAGTGACGGTGCGGAACATATCCCTACCAGCCTGCCCCGGCTTGATCCCTGCCTGGATAGCCTCACGGATGAAGGCTTGCAGTGGGTCGAGGCCCATCGTGCGGATCGCACGAGCAAGGTTTGGCATACCAATCCGCTCGGCCAATCGGGCGAAGAAGTTCCCAAGCTGCCGCAGCATGGAGCCAGTGAGCTTGGTCTGCTCTGCTATTTCAGCGAGCGCTTCTTCCACTGCCAGGACTTGAGCTTCTTCCCGGCTCATTCCCTTAGTGTCTTTCTTCCCGGTTTCCGAAGTGAGGTAGTCGTCCGCCGCCTGACGCATCGCTGCGCTCTGGTTGTAGAACTTCGTCATCAATGCCCGGTACTCAGCGGGCGACAACAGATTGGCTAGACCCTTATGAAAGACTTCATGGAAGATAGTCTTCTGACCTTCGATGCCCTCTTTGATACCGCTACGGAAAAGGTAGACCTTGCCTCTGATTACCGCACCAGCACGCGACCCAGCAACCTGCTTATTGTCTACATCGGTGACGTCATCGAGGACGGTGATGTCAAGAGTACCACCCAGCGCTTTTTCGATGTTCGCAACAATCTTGCGGAGTTGGGCATCGGAGATGACGCCTTGGACTAGGGGGGTTTGAGGGATAGTGCGATAGCGAACGTCTTCATCTTCGAGAGACGTTTTTTCCTCCCCTTTGAACCTTCTTGCGCCAGTCTTCCCCTCACGAACGATAGGTTCGGTGGCTTCGTCCTCAGCGCGCTCAGTTTCCTCTTCCTCTAGTGCAGCTTCCTCTTCCTTCCGTACAAATTTGTAGGCACGGTCAAGTGCCGACTGCATGGACTTGCGGTCTTTCTTTGTGCGTACTGTGATCTCTTCATTTAGCTGCTTGATGACATCGCGGTTGTTACCTTTACTAGGATCGTAGTTAGAAGCCCTAGCGTAGATATCTGCAACCTGCTTGTCGGTCAGTCCAGAAAAATCAAGCGCACCTGTTTCTGTAAGTGCAGGTTTCAAGAGGTCTGCGACTTTAGCTTTCTTCTTTCCCTTAGGAGCTTCATATAGCACTCCTCGGGTAGGCTTAAGATCAGTAGCCCCAGTGCCTGCTTCAGACACATTTTTGCCACGAACAATGATGTCAGTCTGACCAGCGTGGAACCGGCTTACTGCTTCCGCATCGATGCCCATTGCCTGGGCCACGCGGCTCACATTCGCACCCGAGCTACGTTCCATCCCTGCCAGTTCGGCGGCTTCCTCGCGGGAGTACGTGGTGGGTAGGTAGTTGCCTTCAGCGTCCACACCAATGTAAGCAAGCACAGCTTGGTACATGCCCGGTTCCGCACGGGCCTTGAGAAGGTTCTCCTTCACTGCATCAAGGTCGATGACAGGCCGTTCCCCGCGTGCACCCAGAACGCCAGATGCACCCATCTTCTCCAGACGATCAACGAGATCACCTTTCTCAGAAGTTAGAAGCGTATCAAGTTGCGCCTTGAGTTCGTCGTATTTGGCGCGGTTTTTCGACTTCGGTGCAGGCGCCCTACCATTCTTCTGCTTCAGTGCGTCTATCTGTGCTTTGAGGTCAGCTACGCGACGTTCAAACGCCAAACCCATAGCAGTCTGCGGAGCTTCTTCTCCACGCAGTTCTGCACGGTACACCTCGGCCTGTTCTTCTGTGAACAAGCCAGCTTCCACCGCCCGGTCGATATCCTCTTCGGTGTACTCAACACCAGTGGTAGCACGCTCTGTTGCCTTGGGAGCAGCAGGCTTAGGCGCAGGGGCTTCGCTCGGGGGCGTTACTGCAGGGGGTTGCTGTCCTTCTCCTGCAGGAGGCTGTCCAACATCCTCGACAGGAGGAACCACTCGTACTGGCTCAGTGGCTCCAGTTCCTTGGGCGGGGCTGACGGCAGCGGGTCCGCCAGCCACTGGAACGCCTGCTCCACTTGGCTCTGGCTCAGTTGGAACATTGGACGCACTTGGGGTCTCCGTAGTTACTGTAGGTGCAGTGGGGCTCGGTGTAGCTCTTTCGATTTCCCTGAGCGTCGTAGCTTCTTCCGGTGTTAATTCAAAATTGAATGTGAATCCTTGTCTTACACCCTGCTCAGGGTAGTCGATGTTGTTTACACGCGGATCGCTATCAGGAATATCCGTATAGAAAAGAGGCAGGTCTGGCCTGTAATTAGAAGCGTAAGAGCGTTGTGTGCTTACCCACCTACCAGAATCTCCTTCCCCCTTAGAACCACTGTGATACACCCTAATGAACCCAGGGCGAACAGGGGGCTCAATGGTAACTGTAGGTTCTTGCGGGGCGGCTTCCTCTACCGTAGGTGTAGTCGCTTCCGTGGCGGTCAGAGGTGCTACAGCAGCGGGGGGCTTGGGTGCTTCTGTAGGTTTCGGCGTTTCCTTGGCTGGCAACGTCTCCAAAAACTGCGCCGCCTTGAGCGCTGCGCCCTTGAGTTCCGGCCCTTGGTTGCGGGCTTTCTCTACAAAGTTCCCCAGGATACTGCGGACAGTTTCGACGTCTTTCGGATTGCTCAGGTCCTTGTTGACGAGCTTGTCGTAGAAGGTCTTCCGCTTCCCTTTGCCAGGGGCAAACCCCAACGCCCGAACAGCAGCGTCGTCGAGCACGGTGGAGGGGGCAGCTTCGCCAGGAGCAGCTTCGCCGGGGGCAGCTTCAGGGGGCGGCGGTGCTGTTGTGGGCTGCGCAGGGGCGGTCTTGGCGGCTTTCTCAGCCTCAGCCCTGGCAGCTTCCTGGCGGCGGACATCGATGGGCGCAAGCTCGCCGGTAGAAGGCTCAGCACCCGCACCCCGGGCGCGACGTCCCAAGGCAAGGTCCATCAGCCCCTGTACGATGGCACCGGTAGCGCCCCCGTAGGCGGCTTGTTCACCAAGCCCTTCAATCAGAGCCTGCTCAGGCTTGTACACCCCCCGAGCAATCAGGTTTTGTGCAAGGCCCGAAGCGGCTTCCTGCGCGGCTTCTTCGCCGCCAGCAACGAACGCACGTTTGACCCTGGCCGCTGCGGTGAGCACTTCCCCTTCGGGGATGCGAGACAGGATCTTGAACGGCGCAAAGATCTCCAAGGCGCCAGGGATGGTGCCCAGAGCGGTGGCCGTGCCCCGCTGCTCAGCAGTAGCTCCCTCCGTCTCGGCCCGGGTCCGCGCTTCGCCTGCACCGGCACCAACGCCCAACGCGGTAGCGCCAATACGACCAGCCAGCCCGAGGGGACCTGCGGCCAGGAACGGTGCTGTGGAACCTACAGCCTCACCGAGCTTGCGTCCGACTGTCTGCTCATACCCCGGGGCCGGGGCGAAGGGCGCCTTGGCGGCACCAGCTATCCTGGCGATAGCTTCACGAGCGGCACTTTCTTGCTCCTCTGGCAGAAGAGCAGAGGCACCAATAGCAGCGCTTTCGACTAGACCGACAGCACCGGGGACCAGCCCCTTGAAGGCTTCACCAACCTGACCAAAGAACGTAGGTTCCGGGGGCCGTGCACCAGCTTCCGGTTTTAGCGCCAACACCGCACGGATGACTTCCTCCTGGCTTGCTCCAGGCGGGCCTTCGACACGGTAGGTTTTGCCGTTCGGTGCGGTGACTTGGTAGGTTGCCATGGGTACTACTTGACTTCTTGGACTGTCCAGCCTGAACGCTCAGCAGGTGCCGTTCCAGCGCCAGTAGGAAGATCAGGATCCTCCCCGCGATCTACTCCATACCTGCGCATCAAAGTAATTGCGTCCGCCTGAGCTTTCCGAAGTTTTTCTTGTAGGGCAGTGTTGGTTGGGGCTGCAGCGGCGGCTTTTTGCGCATTAAGCAAAGCCTCCTGTACTCCCTTGTAGCCAGGATCCGCCTTCATTCTTTGGATTGCCAAGCGCTGCTGATTAGTTCCGTCATTACTCGTCGCTCGGTTTGCAGCGGCTCTAGCCGCTTCCGCCGAAATTCGCCTTGACTCAGTGTCGCTTGACTTGAAGCCGAACTCGATGACCTTCTCCCGCAGTGCGATCCTGGCGTTGAGGACCGCCTGATCTGCAGCTTCCCGAGTTTGTCTATCCCCGACAGAGTACGCCAGACGCTGTTGTGCCAGGGCCGTGTTGAGCTTGCGGTTTGCAGCGTCAATTTCACGGTTGGCCTTCTTGGCTTCTTCCGCTTTGGCTTCCCGAGCGCTCATGACACCAGCAGCCTTTTCTGCAAGGCTACCCATCCACTTACCCTTTGTGGGGTCGAAGGACGCAAGCTGGAGCATCTCCCGAGTGGTCAGCCCTTCGGGCTCCTTGTACTCCACAGGCTGCTGACGTTCCGCTTGCTGCGCAGCAAACAGTGCTTCACGAAGCTGCAGTTCTTCAGGGGTCACTTTGCCCCTACCTTCCATGCCAGCGATCCCCGCGTTAGCGGCTTTCATGTACTCCGCGATGTCAGCCGGGACGGCAGGTGTAGCGGCGGGGGGAGGAGTGCCTTGTCTGGTGCGAGTTTGGTCGCCTTTACCAGTAGAAGAGGGACCAGCAGCGGTAGGAGCAGCGGTAGGAGCAGCGGTAGGAGCAGCGGTAGGAGCAGCGGTAGGAGCAGCGGAGGGACGAGCGGAGGGACGAGCGGCGGCAGGAGCAGCGGCAGCGGGCGCAGCGCTTGCCTTTAGTGCATTCAACTCTGTGATCAGCCCTGGCAGTCGAGCGTTGCTTGGGCTTCGTTGTTGAAGCTCTGTAATCTGCCTTTCCAGTTCTCTAATTCTATTGAGCCTAGGTACGTCTTCTACTCTAAGTTGATCCGTCACCGATGCGATTGAGTCCGGGGTAAAACCAGCGAACTCGTCTGCTTGGATATCTTCCAGATTCGCAGCAAGAAGGTCCTCTATGGTCAGAGGCTCTTCCTCTGTCTCACCACCGTATCCGAACGCGACAAGTCCGCCACCGGCGTAGCCATACGGCTGAGATCCGATCCCTAGAGCCAGAGCTTCTTGGTTGATCTCGTCCTTGAGAGTTGCGGGCTTGCGGGCCATCTGGGCACCTGCCTGGAGCCCTTGGTTCATCATCGCGTTCTTCTTGGCCGTAATCCTTCGAGCCAGATCCGCAAGCATGGCAATCGGCGTCACGCCGGTCTGCTGCATGGACTGCGTAGCCAAACGCGCAAACTGATCATCCGGCACGCCGGATCCCTGGGCCAGCGCACTGCCAAGCC
>JACCDP010129159.1_pt1 | contig 14270 bp, 12 predicted proteins | sample 7445841 | NCBI WGS metagenome assembly JACCDP01 (sample SAMN15323441, study PRJNA562643) | freshwater metagenome | isolation source: river surface water | place: USA:Blue River Watershed | collected 2017-08-17
GTCGGCGTCGGCGAAGACGGCCCGACCCACCAGCCGGTCGAGACCGTGAGCGCCCTGCGCTGCATCCCGAACCTCGACGTGGTCCGCCCGGGCGACGCCGAAGAGACGGCCGCCGCCTTCGCCCACGCGGTCGCCCGCAAGGACGGCCCGGTCGCCCTCATCCTCTCCCGCCAGAACGTCCCGTCCCTCGACGCCATCCCGGTCGCCACGCGCCGCCAGGGCACGCTCAAGGGCGGCTACGTCCTGCGCAAGGAGACCGCTCCCCTCACCCACATCATCATCGGCACGGGCAGCGAACTCTCGCTCGCCCTCGCGGCCGGCGAAGAACTCGGCGCGGGCGTCCGCGTCGTCTCGATGCCTTCGATGGAAGTCTTCGCGCGCCAGCCGAAGGCCTACCAGGAAGAAGTCCTGCCCTCGTCCTGCGCCAAGCGCGTCAGCATCGAAGCCGGCGTGACGATCTCGTGGGGCCGCTACGTCGGCACCGCCGGCAAGGCGATCGGGACCGACACCTTCGGCCTCTCCGCCCCGGGCGACGTGGTGATGAAGGAACTCGGCATCACGAAGGAAGCCGTCGTCGCCGCCGCCAAGGCGCTCTGAGCGTCCTGACAGCCGTCCTGCGAAGACCGGCGCCGCAAGGCCGCCGGTCTTCTTGTTTTTACTTCGCCTCGCGCAGGTCGGTCAGGGCTACCCGGAAAAGGTCGCCCTGCTCCGAACCGACGAGCAGGTGACCGGCGTCGAGCCACGCGCATCCTTCGACCTGGAAAGAAAGCAAGGGCGGCGCGATCGGGGCGTGCAAGGCGGGCGCACGGAAGAAGTCTTCGCCGACGGCCGGTACGTCGAAGACCCACACGTTGCGGTAGGTCAGGATCGCGAGGCGCTTCTGGTCGGGAGAAAGGCAGGCGTCGGTGACCATGCCGCCGACGTCGAAGCGGGCCAGCTTGGTCAAGGTGGCGCGATCGCCGACGGCCGGGATGTCGGCGCGCCAGAGATCGGTCAGCGTATCGCGACGGTGCTTGGTGAGCAGGTAGAGCTTGCCGCGCAGCATGAACATACCCTCGCAATCATGGGCGAGTTCCGGGTCAGGAAAGGCCGTCTGATCGGGCCAGGCGAAGGCGACCTTGCGGACGTCGGCGACCTCGGTGACGCCGGGCGCGGGCTCCTTGAACAGGAAGAAGGCGAGTTCCTTGCGGCGGGAGACGTTGTTGCCGACGTCGCCGACGACCATGTTGCCGGCGGCGTCGCCCGCGATGGCTTCCCAGTCGACGTTCGTGACGCCTTTCAGGGTGACGGAGCCCCAGAAACTTTTCCCGACCGGCACCATCGACCCGTCCGCGCGGATCGGCGTGATGGCGGCCTTGGCGCCGGAATCGGCCAACGTCCAGAAGACGCCTGGCTGCGTCGGACTGGCCCAGAGCGCGGAGCACTCCGGCACGAGCTTGAGGTTGAGCTTGCCGGCGGCCTTCAAGGCCAGCGCCGGCATCTCCGGCGCGACGCGTCGGATGACCTCCGGCTCGGCGGCCGAGCCGAGGGCGGCCCAGGCGAGGCAGGCGAGCTGGAGCGCGATGCGCATCAGGCCAGCCTACCCCGCCCGGGCCCCTTGGCAATCCGTCGCCGCCGCTTTTGCTGTCGAAATCAACGCACGACCGCCCATCGTCCCCGCATGGCCCGCAAATCCTCGCGCTCGCTCTGGACGGACAAGCTCCGCGGCGTCGCGTCGGGCCCCGCCGGCGCCAAGGCGCCGCGCGCCCGCAAGGTCGCTCCGGCCGCCACGTCCCGCGGCTGCCGGGCCATCATCCTCGGCATCGACCCTTCGTTGCGCGGCACGGGCCTCGCGGTGATCGACGCGCGCGCCGAACCGATGCGCCTGCTCGCCAGCGTCACGCTGAAGCTCGGGCCGAAGCTCGCGCCCTACGAATGCCTCGGCCGGATCGCCGACGCCGTCGAGAGCCTGGCCCGCGAACACGCGGTCACCCATGCCGCCATCGAGGAGACCATCTACGTGCAGAACTTCCGCACGGCGCAGGCGATGGGCGCCTCGCGCGGCGCCGCCCTGAGCGTGCTCGCGCGCCTCGGCGTCAAGGTCGGCGAATACGCCCCGGCCCGCATCAAGCTCGCCGTGGCCGGCCATGGCGGCGCCTCGAAGGAACAGGTCGGCCGGATGATCCGGTCCGTGCTTCGCCTCGGCGAGGAGCTCGCGCTCGACGAGTCCGACGCCGCCGCGGCGGCGCTCTGCCACGCGTTCACCGCGCGAGGCTGATCAGAGTTCCTCGCTGACCGCGAACTCGTCGTGGCGGCCGCGGGCCTGGCTCCAGCGGGCCATGAGTTCCTCGACCGGGACGGGACGGACGTTCTGGCGCAGGTTGTAGGCCCCGGCGTCGAGGCAGGCCCGCAGCTGGCCCCAGACCGCGGCGTACGAGCGCGCGAAGCGCAGCGACTCGTCACGAAGCAGGCTGGAGACGTGGCAGCAACCGCCGACCTCGGTGACGACGAAGCGTCCGGCCTTGAGGTCCTCGATCGAGACGGCCCGGAGGTCGAAGCGGGCGAAGTGCAGGCCCGGGAACCGCTTGGCGAAGGCCGTCATCGCGGTATCGAGCTCGACCGTGATCAGGTCGTGTCGATGCAGGCAGCGCGCGCCGTGGCCGTAGCTGCCGGTGAGGTTGAGGGTGACCTTCTGGCCGGCGGGGATGACGCGGTTCAGGTCGCGGGCGTGGCAACGCAGGAAGAGATTGGCGCGAGAGACCGCGACCTCGTCGAGCCAGATGAGCTCCTCGAGCGTCTGCTCGCCGTCGCCGCGGACGGTGACGTCGCGCTTCTGCACGATCGCCATGATGCGTCCGTCGTCCTTGCCCGGGTTGCGGCGCCAGACGACCTCGAACTCGAAGCCCGGGACGAACTTCTGCAGCAGGAAGTCTTCCTTGGCCGAGGACACCAGCCGTTCGAGCTGCTCCTGGGTGTGCACGAAACGCAGGCCGGCGCCGTCCTCGGCGACCTCGGGCTTGAAGACGACCGGGAAGCCATGGCAGGCCGCGAAGGCGGCGGCTTCCTTGATGCGCTCCTCCTTGGGGTCCTCGAGGGAAAGCGCGAGCGTCGGGCAGCAGCGCGAATCACGCTGGAACGGACGCAGCAGGAGGGATTTCGAATCGCCGATGAAGCCGCCGACGCGCCCCAGGGCCGGATTCGCCGAGGCGAAGGCGGTGAGGCGACGGTGGCGGAGGCTGAGGAGGATGATCCCGAGGCGGACCGGCAGGTAGAGGATCCAGCCCGGCCACAGCGATGGCTGCATCAGACCGCGGACCTTCATGACGATCTCGCGACGGCCGCGCCAGGTCATCGCGGGGACGACCCAGTGGGTGAAGAACCAGATGAAGGCGAAGAGCCCGAGCACGATCCAGGCCGCGTACTGCTTGTAGCGGGGGAACTGCTCCATGAAGGGCGGCCCCAGCGTGCTGCCGAGCAGCATGAGCACCGGCGTCCAGACGAGCGCGGCCACGAAGAGCAGCAACGAAAGGCGCGGCAGGCCGAGGCGCAGGATGCCCGCGGTGACGAAAGTCGGGACGCGGCTGGCCGGGATGAAGCGCGAGCTCACGATCACGAGCAGGCCGCGAGGCGAACCGAACCAGCCGGCCATGCGGTCGATCTCGTGCTCCTTGACGATCCACTTGAGCGGCGCACGGCGCAACGCCCCGCGCCCGAGCCAGCGGCCCAGCGAGTAGAGCACCATGTCGCCGATGAAGATCCCGACGGTGCAGGCGAGCGCGGCCCACCAGAACCCGATGATGCCTTCGGCCGCGAGCAAGCCCGCGGCGAGGCAGGTCGGATCCTCCGCGACGAAGGTGCAGAGGATGATGATGAGGACGAGGATCCAGAAGCGGGCGCCATCGGAGGCCACCAGGTGCGGATAGGGTTCGGTCGCCGGCACGGGCGCCGCACGCTTCGCCGCCTGACCGGCCTCGACCGAGTCGACGAAGCGAAGCACCTCGGGGACGTTTTCGACGCCATGGCCGCCGTCGACCTCGATCAGCCTGGCCTGCGGCATGAGCTGGGCGGAGTAACGGGCGGCGTCGATCGGGGTGAGCCAGTCGTTGCGACCGTGGACGAGGAGGGCCGGCCCGTCCCAGGCGCGCAAGGAGCCCTTGGCGTCGGAAAGGTCGCTGTCGAAGAAGACGCCGGAGTAGCCGCGGTTGTAAGGAAGACGGTCGGCCAGGCCGAAGTGCGGCGTGGCGACGTCAAGCAGGACGAACGGGATGTGATGGAAGAAGTAGACGAACTTGTTGGCGACGGCGTTGCCGAGGAGCGTGTATTCCTGGGCGCCCGGCGCGGAAATCAGCGTGAGCGAAGCGACGCGGTCGGGATACTTGGTCGCGAGCGCGAGAGCCACCATGCCGCCCATGCCTTCGCCGACGAGATGGAAGCGCCCCTTGCCGAGCTGCGGCTCCATCGATCGGAGCATGTCGGCGGCGATGCTCTCGTCGCTCATGGACTCGCGCGAACGATGGTAGGCGGTCGGCCAGCGGACGGCGTGGACCAGACCCCTGGCGTGGGCGTCCCCCGCCTTGGCGAGCGCCACGGCCGTCTGATCCCGGTCGTCGCCATGATCGGGGAGACGAGGGATCACGACGATCGGCAAGCCGGCACGCCCCTCCGGAGCGCCCAGCGGATAGGACTCCACCAGATGGGCCTGCGCGGGCTTGGGCTGACGAGCGTCGGAAGTCACCCAACGGGAGACCACCACCAGCAGGACGTAGGCCGCGAGGACGATCCACTTGACCGGAACGCGCCCGAGGTTGCGCTTGCGCTCGGCTGAGGTAGACATCCGACCCTCATCAAAGGTCGTCGGCCCAGCGGGGCAAGTCGGGAAGGGCAAATACCGCACGATTGGCCGATTTATGGCTTCCGTAGCGGGGCCATCCCCTCTTGTCTTGGCCTACGTGCAATCCACCGGAAAGGAACTCCCAGGCCTCAGGGTCACCGTCGACAAGGTGGTCCACCATCGGGATGCGAATTTTCCTCCCGAAACCCCGCACGCCTTCGTCTACTTCCTGACCATCAGCAACCTCTCCCAGGAGACGGTGAAGCTGCTGGGCCGGAAATGGATCATGCGCGCCCCGGACGGGACCATGGAGATCGTGGAGGGAGACGGCATCGTGGGCGAGACCCCCACCCTGCCCCCCGGCGAGCAGTTCTCCTATAACAGCTACCACCTCGCCGCCGGCCCGACCACGGCCGAAGGCTCCTTCCATGGCACGACCCTGACGGGCGAGCGCGTCTTCACGCGTATCCCGGTCTTCGCCATGACCCCTCCTTCCGACCCTTCCTGATGCGACTTACCGACCTGAACTCCGGCCGAGAGATCGGCGCCAACTGCATGCTCGCCGAATTCGGCGGCCTGCGCCTGGTGCTCGATTGCGGCCTCCACCCCAAGCTCGACGGCCGCAAGGCGCTCCCGCAGATCGACAAGATCCAAGGCTCGGTCGACGGCGTGATCCTCACGCACTGCCACCTCGACCACCTGGGCTCGCTCCCGCTGCTGCTCAAGCAGCACCCGTCGTCCCGCGTCTACGCGTCCGCCGCGACCACGCTCTTCGTCCGCCGCCTGCTCAGCAACTCCATCCAGGTGATGAAGCGACAGCGCGAGGAGACCGGCAACCAGGACTACCCGCTCTACGTCGAGACCGACGTCGAGCGCGTCGAGCACGCCCTCGCGGCCGTGCCCATCGCCAACCCTCGCGTCATCGGCCGCGGCGGCGAGGAAGTCGCGCTCACCTTCCACCTCGCGGGCCACGTGGCCGGCGCGGTCGGCTGCATGATCGAACACCGCCGCAAGAAGCACTTCTTCACCGGCGACGTCCACTTCCAGGCCCAGCGCACCGTCGCCGGCGCCAACTTCCCCCGCACGCCGGTCGACACCCTGGTGATGGAATGCACCCGCGGCGCGACGACCACGGTCCCCGACTTCAAGCGCGGCCGCGAGGAACAGCGCCTGATCAAGGCCATCAACGAGGTCTGCGACGAAGGCGGCTCCGTGCTGCTGCCCGCCTTCGCCTTCGGCCGCATGCAGGAGATCCTGATGCTGCTCCAGGAAGCGGCCGACGCGGGCAACCTGGCCGACGTGCCGATCTTCTGCTCGGGCCTCGGCATGGACCTCTGCGACTACCTCGACGCCGCCAGCAAGAAGACCAAGCAGGTGAAGTTCAGCCGCCAGATCCTCCGCGACCTCGGCATCCTGCCGCTCTCCCGCAAGTACACGCAGCCCGGCAAGAACATGCCCGAGCGCGGCATCTACCTCCTCTCGAGCGGCATGCTCGTCGAGAAGACGCCCGCCTGGCGCGTCGCGGCGAACATGCTCGACCACGAGGAGAACGCGGTGTTCTTCGTCGGCTACTGCGACCCGGAGACCCCGGGCGGCGAGCTGATCGGCATGAACCCCGGCGGCGAATTCAAGTTCAAGTCCCTCGACCACACCTCGACGCTCCGCGCCAAGGTCGAGCGCTTCCACCTGAGCGGCCACGCGGACCGCGAGGAACTCGTCGACTTCGCCAAGGCCCTTGCGCCGAAGGACATCGTCCTCACGCACGGCGACCCGCCCGCGCGCGCCTGGATGAAGGAGACCCTCGCGGCCGCCATGCCCGGCACCCGCGTGCACGACCCCGAACCGGGCGTCCCCCTCGAGCTGTGAGCCTGCTGCCGCAGTCCGTCGAAGATTGGCGCGAGTTCACCCTCACGCGCGGTCCTCGCATGGCGGCGGAAGCTTTCCTGATCAAGCTCGGCGCGCTCGGCGCCGACGAACAACGCGCGGCGCTCTGCGGCCTGCCCGACGTCGCCACGCTCACGCGCCGCTTCGAGGCGGCGTGGCCGCTCCGCGAAGCCGCGCTCGGCGGCGTCCCCTTCCTCACCAAGGACCTCTACTTCCGCGCCGGCGAACCGACCTTCGCGGGCTCGACGTTCCTGCCGGAGGAGATCGGCGCGCCCCGCGCGACGTCCTCCCTGCCCGAGGCCTTCGAGTCCGACGCGGGCGCGATCGACTGCGGACGCACGCAGCTCAACGAGTTCGCCTTCGGCCTGACGGGAGAGAACCCGCACTCCGGCGACTGCCCGCACCCGACGCATCCGGGGCTGCTCTCGGGCGGCTCCAGCTCCGGCTCGGCCTTCGCCGTCGCGCGCGGGCTCGTGCCGTTCGCGCTGGCGACCGACACCGCCGGCTCGATCCGCGTGCCCTGCGGCTACTGCGGCGTCTGGGGCCTCCGCCTCTCGCCCGACGTCGCCCCGGTGGGCGACATCTTCCCGCTCTCGCCCGGCTACGACACGCAAGGCTGGATCACCCGCACCGCCAAGGACCTCCGGCAGGTCTCGGCGGCCGTCCTCGGCGAAGCCCCGCCCGCCGGCGCCGGCCTCTGGGTCGGCGACCTGGGCCTCGGCACCCCGGCCGGAGACCTCGCCGCGATGCGCGCGGTCGCCCTCAAGGCCGGCGCGCAAGAAGACCTCGCCGCGTCGACGCTGCTCCGCCTCGCCTGCGCGGAGGCCGCGGACGCGTACCCGGTCCTCGGCGGTCACGCCGCCGCGCGCGTCCACGCCGGCTGGCTCGAACGCCGACGCGCCGACTACGACCCCGTCGTCTGGGAACGGCTCGATGCGGGACGCCGGCGCACCTACGAGGAACTCCGCGACGCCGAGGTCGTCCGCGCCCGCGTGGCCGACGCCTTCCGTACGATCTTCCGCCGGCACCACTTCATCGCGATGCCAGCCACCTTCGGGGGAGCGGTGAGCAAGACGGCGTCCGACGCCACGCACCGCCGTCGCCTGCTGGCGCTCAACGCGCCGGCCTCGCTCGCCGGGCTGCCGCTGGTGGTCGCGCCCGCCAGCCTGCCCGACGGCCTCACGGCCGGCGTGCAGTTCCTCTTCCCCGACATGGCGAACTTCGGCTGGGACTCCGTCCTCGGCCGGCTCGGCTGATCAGAGGCGCTTGCGGCGCATGTGCGCCGAAGGCTGGCCCAGCGCTTCGCGATACTTCGCCACGGTGCGGCGGGCGATCTGGACGCCGCGCTTGCGCAGCTCGGCGGTGATGGCCTCGTCGGCCAGCGGCTCGGCGGGGTTCTCGCGGGCGAGGATGTCGGCGATCATCTCCTGCACGCCTTCCTGGGCGACGGTACCGCCGTCGGCGGTCGAGACGCCGGAAGTGAAGAACCAGCGGAACTCGCGCAAGCCGTGCGGGGTGAGCATCCACTTGTTGGCCGCGGCGCGGCCGACGGTGGTCTCGTGGACGCCCATCTCCTTCGCGACGTCGGTCATGGTGAGCGGGCGGAGCTTGGCCGGGCCATGTTCGAAGAAATCGGCCTGCCGTTCGACGATGATGTGCGCGAGCTTCTCGATGGTGCGCTGGCGTTCCTCGATGGCGCCGATCAGGAACTTGCCTTGGCGCATGCGCTCGAGGATGTAGGCGCGTTCCTTGTCGCCGAGGGCCTGGCCGGCGAGCATGTCCTTGTAGGCCGGCACGAGACGGAGGCGCGGGACGTGGCGGTCGTCCATGGTGACCTTCCACTTGCCGTCCTCGTCCAGTTCGACGGTGGCGTCGGGCGTGACCACGCGGTTGTCGTCGCGGGCGAAGCGGCGGGCGGGCACGGTCTCGAGCTTGGCGAGCTCCGCGAGGGCCTCGCGGATGTCGTCCAGCTCGACGTCGAGGACGCGGGCGCACTCTTCGAGGCGGCGGCCCATCATGGGCTCCCAGCAATCGGTGATGAGACGGGCGGCGGTGGAGAGGCCGCGTCCGCGCTGGCGGAGCTGGGCGAGGAAGCACTCGCGGAGGTCACGGGCGCCGATGCCGGGCGGATCGAAGCCCATCAGCAGCGTGTGCGCCGTCATGACGGCCTCGTAGGGCTGGCCGGAGCGCAGCGCGACGGTGGAAAGGTCTTCCTCGACGAAGCCGCGCTCGTCGAGGGAGGCGATGAGCAGCTTGAGGGCCTCCTGGACGGCGGGGTCGTCCGAAGCGGTGCGGGCCTGGTCGGCGAGATGCTCTGAGAGAGAGGCTTCGCCCGTCGCGGATTCCATCAGGTGGCGGCGGCGTTCCTCGTCTTCCTGCGTGTAGCCCTGGGAACGGATCTCCTCGTAGTAGCTTTCGTCCCAGTCTTCCTTCATGCGCTTCAGCGCGTCGAAATCATCGTCGCCGAGGGAAAGTTCGCGAGGGCCCTCCTCTTCCGGTTCCTCGGAAGGCAGGGGCGCGTCGAGGCTCTCGTTGCCGACCGGTTCGACCTCTTCCAGCATCGGGTTCGCGGCCATCTCCTCGGCGATCTCCCGCAGGAGCTCGGCCGCCGGCACCTGGAGGATGCGCAGCGACTGACGAAGCTGCGGCGTCAGGACGAGTCCTTGGACCTGCTTCTGCGATTGATTGATGCCTGGGTTACCCATCGAACACTCCGAGCAAAAAGGCTTCCGAGGCGATTTGCAAAGGGTATCGAAGACCCCATTCGCCTTGCGTAACCTGCGTGGCCAAGCAGACTTGGGAAGACCCGACGAAGGATGGACTCCGCCCCCATGCGCCACTTTTCACTCCTCATCGGCAAGGAAACCCGCGGGCCGCTGACGGAGGCCGAGATCACCGCGATGATCGCCGCCGGCTCGCTGACGGCCGATACGCCCTGCGCCCCCGAGGGCTCGACGGAGTGGACGCCGCTCTCCGACCATTTCAAGTTCGGCGGCCCCCTGAAGATCCTGCGGACGAAGCAAGTCGCCAACGAAGCCGAAGAAGAGACCGCCGCGACCCGGCTCGACCCTGATACGCGCCGCCGGCTCCTGCTCTACGGCTTGGCCGAGCCCGCCAACGTCGACAGCTTCACGCAGGTCCAAGGCATGCTCGCGCTGGCGGACCATGAGAACCGGATCCTCGCGAAGAACCGTCGGCAACGCCTCACCGGCTACGTCGCCTTCGCGGCCTTGGCCGTCGGCGGCGTAGGCCTCGGCCTGGCCCGCGGACCCGCCGGCGAAGTCCTCGCCTTCTGCGCGGGCACCATCGTCCGGGAAGAAGGCAACGCCCGTAACCGGCTGAACATCCTGCGCAGCGAGATCGGCCAGTTCGCGGAACTGAAGGCCCGCGCCCAGCGCGCCGTGTTCGAGAAGCCGCCCGGCGGCGCTCCCGCCCTCAACGTCATCGCCGACCGCCTGCGGATCGACCCCTACTCCTCTTTCCAGCTGCGCGGACAGGCGGACACGACCCCGCTCGCGAAGAAGCTCTCGGCCTGGGGCCTCCGGCTCGACGCCGATCGCCGGATCTACGTCCTGCGCGACGCGCCCTCGGCGCGCACGTCCGAACTCCTCAAGGCGCAGGCGACCCTCCTCGAGGAAGTCCTGACGCCGGCCCTCGACGAAGCCGGCTTCGCGCAGCTGTTCGCCGAGACGATGAGCTTCTTCCCCACCGCGGGATTCCCCGAGGCCGGCCGGCTCCGCGCCGAAGCCGAGGGCGTGAAGATGAGCGGCCTGGCGGCCTACATCGACCGCGTGAACTTCCGTGCGCATGCCGCGGCCAACCAGACGGCCCAGCGGACATGGGCCGACCAACTCGCCGCCTTCGCCGAGAAGCTCAAGGCCCTGCAAGGCAAGGTCACCGCCCTCACGTCCCCGGCCGCGCGGCGCCAACGCTGGAGCGAGTTCAACGCCGGACCGGGCGCCGAGCTCGCCACCCTCATGCTCACCTCCGGCGCCAAGGAAGCGCGGCTCAATCCGGACGGCACGTTCACCGTGCCCTCGGTCCAGGGCATCAACGCCGATTCGCTCGCCCAGGTGGTCGTCAGCGCCCGCGTCGCCGGCGATACGGTGTTCCTCCCCTGGAATTCGCGCTTCCTCGGCACCGGACGCTGGTCCAGCGAACCGATGGCCAAGGCCTTCCTCATCGACCGCGAGCGTTACAAGGTCACCGACAAGCTGATCGTCGGCGGGCGGACCTACTACGCGCGCCTGCAGACCTCCTCGCACACCTTCGTCTACGCGCGCAACTCGCCGCAGTGGCGCTACCTCGCGCTCGCGCGCGACGGGGACAAGGATCCGGTCTACGCGCTCGTCGACGAGAAGACGTACGGCGCGTTCGCCAAGGGCGCGAAGTTCACGCCGGCGGAGCTGGCTCGGTTCAACCTCCACGCCGCCGCCGAGGAATCGGTGCGGCCCGAAGGACTCTACGTCGAGTGACGCGGGTCAGTTCGCGCGGCGCGTCCAGCAGTCGGGCTCGGAGCAGTCGCCGAGCTGCGAAGGAGTCAGCCGCGTGGTCTTGCCGGTGACGCTGTCGACCACGACGAGCCAGTTGCTCTGGGTGGCCACGAGATGGCGGCCGTCGGCGCACCACGAGGCATGCGCGATCGAGGCGCCGCTGCGGGTCTCGATCGGCTCGACGGTGCCGGCGGCGAGGTCGATGAGGCCGAGGCGCAGGGCGCCGGCGCTCTGGAAGGTGAAGACGAGCTGGTTCGGGACGACGGGATTCCAGCGCGGCTCGGTGCTGTAATTGTAACCGGTGGACACGCGCTGCAGGCCGCCGCCGGCGCTGCTGGCGAGGTGGATGCCGGGGCTGCCGGTCGGGCCGGCGGTCAGCGCGAAACGGGCGCCGTCAGGCGACCAGGCCGGATCGGTGTTCACCCATTCCATGCTGGGAGCCTTGATCACGCGCGTCGGCGCCTGGCCCTGCGGACCGGCCACGAAGATGTCCATGGTGCCCTTGTTGGAAGAGGCGAAGGCGAGCCGTCCGTCCGGACCGCTGCTCGCCGCGCCGAGCGCGCCGCGCACGTTGGTGATGACCTTGGCGGCCTCGCCGTAACCGTTGGTCGAGAAGATCTCGGGCCAGCCGGAGCGGAAGGAGGAGATGAAGAAGACGCGGGTGCCGTCGGCGGACCAGCGCGGACCGATCGAGGTGCTGCCATACTTCGTGAGCTGCAGCGTCCTGGAACGGGCGAGGTTGGTGACGTAGATCTCGGCCTTGCCGGTGCGACGCGAGACGAACGAGACCTTCGTGCCGTCGAAGAGCGGCTTCAGCTGCCAGCGGCGGCCGATGCCCACGAGCGCGGCGTCGGCGGCGCGGAGCGCGAGCTGGTCCTCGTCCTTGCCTTCGACGTTCGTCGAGAACGTGCAGAGCGGGCTGTCGCAGGAGACGACGGCGGCGAGGCCGCTGCGTCCGATGCGGACCTTCACGGGGGAACCGGCCGAGAGTTCGATCGCGCCGTGCGCGGAGAGGGCGGTCTGGACGAGGTTGCCGAGCACCGGATCGTCCGACAGGATCGCGACCGGCATCACCTTGCGGTTGATGGAGCCTTCGATGCCGGTGTTCACCACGACGTTGGGTTCGGCGAAGAGCGGCGAAGCGAGGAGGACGGCGAGGAGGGCGAGGAGGCGCATCGAGAGGGGCGGTTTTGAGGATAGCAGTTTGACCTAGGTTGGGCAGGGAGTTCAATCCCGCTGATGTCGCCCGATAAGGAATCAGTCCAGCAGGCCCTCGGCCAGGTTCGCTACCCGGGCTACAGCCGGGACATCGTCTCCTTCGGACTGGTCAAGGGCATCGAGGTCACCCTCGAAGGCAAGGTGAGCGTCGGCCTGGCGGTCACGAGCGCCGACCCGGAGGTCCCGAAGAAACTCTATGCCGACATCGAGTCCGCCCTGAAGGCCATCGGCGTCAAGAACCCCGAGATCGCCATCACGGTGACCGTCCCCAAGGGCGCCCCGCCCGCGGCCGGCGCCCCGGCGGCGACCGCCAAGCTCCCGGCCGACGCCGGCGTGGGCAAGGTGAAGCACATCATCGCCGTCGCCAGCGGCAAAGGCGGCGTGGGCAAGTCCACCTTCGCCGTCAACCTGGCCTGCGCCCTCGCGCGCGCCCTCGCCGACCAAGGCCGCCCCGGCAAGGTCGGCCTGATGGACTGCGACATCTACGGCCCCTCGGTGCCGCTGATGATCGGGGTCAACGGTCGCCCCCTGCTCGACGGCGACACCCTGCTCCCCCTTGAGAACTTCGGCGTGAAGGTGATGTCCATGGGCCTCCTCATCGACGCCGACGCCCCGGTCGTGTGGCGCGGTCCGATGATCATGAAGACCATCTCGCAGTTCGCCACCAACGTCCGCTGGGGCGAACTCGACGTCCTGCTGATCGACCTCCCTCCGGGCACGGGCGACGCCCAGCTCTCCATCGCCCAAGCCATGGCCCTCAGCGGCGCCATCATCGTGACCACGCCGCAGACGGCGGCGGTCTCGGTCGCCCTCCGCGGCGCGGCGATGTTCGAGAAGGTCGGCGTCCCGATCCTCGGCGTGGCGGAAAACATGAGCTTCCTGGAAGCCGCCGACGGCTCCCGCCAGTACCTGTTCGGCCAGGGCGGCGGACTCAAGGTCGCCTCCGCCCTTCGGACCATCCTCTTGGGCGAAGTCCCCCTCGACCAGACCATCCGCCTGGGCGGCGACCACGGCATCCCCGTCGTCATCAGCCATCCGGACAGCAATCCGGCCCGGGTTTTCCGTTCCGTGGGCCTGACGGTGCTCCGGGGCCTCGGTCAGACGGCGTAACGAGGCCGTCGCCTCCGGCTTGCAAGTTCGTCATAATTCCCCCAATCTCGGGACAAGCATGAGCGACGTGCATCAGGAACCGAAGACCGAAGCCGATCTGGCCGCTCGTTCTTCCCTGTATGCGGAGTTCCTGGCGGAGCGCGAAGAGATCCTCCGCCATAAGTGGATCGAGTCCGAGAAGGCCGGCCGCGACATCGGTTTCGAACGCGCCCTGATCGACTGGACCCGCCACCATCGCGCCCGCTGGCGCCAGCTGCGCCGTTCGGGCAAGGCGGCCTGAGCCTCGCGCTTCACCCCGCCAAACGGAAGGGCCGGCTCGCATCGCTGCGGCCGGCCCTTCTGGCGTGAGGAGGAAAGGAGCTTAGCCCTTGATCTCCTTATGCAGCGTGTGACGGCGCATGGAGGGGTTGTACTTCTTCAGTTCCACCTTCTCCTGGGAAAGCTTCTTGTTACGGGTGGTCATGTAACGGGAAGGGCGCTTGCCCTCCTTGCGGGCTTCGGTGCATTCAATGATAACGATTTCGCGAGCCATGTTTTTTGTCGGTTGGAAGGTCGAGGTTTGGGAACGGGCACCCCTGGAGCAAGCCCGAAAAAGAGCCGGGCGGCCTTTTGGGCCGCCCGGTTCGTTCCGAAGGTGGGGTCAATCAGCCCCAGAGACGCTTCTTATGGCGATTTTCCTTCGAGCGCTTGCGGCGCTTGTGCTTGTTCATCTTCAGACGACGCTTCTTCTTGAGGCTTCCCATGGGTGATAGTGA
>JACCDP010271453.1_pt1 | contig 14270 bp, 16 predicted proteins | sample 7445841 | NCBI WGS metagenome assembly JACCDP01 (sample SAMN15323441, study PRJNA562643) | freshwater metagenome | isolation source: river surface water | place: USA:Blue River Watershed | collected 2017-08-17
AGCAGCACCTCCACACGATCGTGCAGAACAGCGACGATCTGCTCAACATGATTGGCGGCGATGAGGAGCTCGAGGACTGGTGTGAGTCCAAGCTTGCAGTCGCGTCCAGCATGGTGCAGGCAGTCAAGAACTTCGTCGAGTACTACAAGGGCGCCTCCCACGAGAAGGCTGAGTCGCACTCCCCAATGCACGGCATGCACAGCCTCATGCGGGTTCTCGACGAAGAGTAAGTTTATGATGTAAATCGAGCGTGCCGTTGGTTAAGCTTGCTGAGCACACTAACTGAGGTGCTCAGCAATGCCGCAAGACACGAATCTTCAGCCCATCACGCTTCCTATGGCGATCCGCTTCAACGAGGCGCCTCGCACAGAGTTCGTCAACAGCCTCGACGCGCTCAAGGTTGAGCTCGTCGACAGCCCAGACCCCGAGACCATTCGACACGCCGTCTACTGCTTCGTCAAGTCCACCTGGGCTGACGTGCACGTCGACTACAAGGCGGCGACGAAGCAGGACCTCTCCAAGACCATGGAGGATGTCTTCGGCGGCCGTGCCCTTCCCGCCGCGCAGGAGCTTCTCGGCCTCACCTTCCTGATGGGCGGCATTGACACCCAGACGGTGACACACCTCATTCGACACCGCGCCGGCTCCTTCGCAGCGCAGTGCACCGGTGACCGCTGGCTCTCGCACGAGCGCAGCCTCGTTCCCGGCTCCATCGAGAACAGCCCAGAGTTCTACGATCGCTGGAAGGCGCACGTCCAGGAGGCGAAGGAGCTCTACACCGACATGGTGGACTCCAGGAAGATCAGCCTCATGGACGCTCGACACATCCTGCCGAAGTGCCTTGAGACCTTCTACTACATGCGCATGAACATCGGTGACGCGCTTCGCTTCATCAAGCAGCGTCAGGACAAGCAGATCCAGCCCGAGGAGGACAACCTCATCGCAGCTCTCATGGCGCGTGAGATCCTCAAGGTGTTCCCTGAGGCACACGTCGCGATCAACCTTCGCGAGCCCGCCTGGCACTACATCAAGACCTTCCGCAACGGCACAGGCACCAACCTGTACTGGCCGGACGAGGACAGCGAGAAGCACCTCACCTACCACCCCGACGACACCATCTACCAGGCGACCCGCGACGAGATGAACGGAACTGAGGGCGGTGAGCCCCACTTCCGCAAGCTCTGGCGTGAGATCCTCGCAGAGGTCGACCAGCTCATCAATGACTACAAGGCCCGCGGCCACTACTAGGAGAAGACATGAACAAGTGCTACATCGCTTCCGGTTGGTTCAGCCCTGAGTGGCTGGCAGAGCTCGAGAGCCTCAAGGCAATGCTGGACAAGCACGGCCTCAAGTACTTCAGCCCCAAGGACGAGGCCATCTGCGAGGCTGACGCCGCGCTGGATCGTCAGAAGGCGATCTTCGACGGCAACGTCAACGCTATTCGCGACTGCGATTGGATGCTTTGCAACACCCGCAACAAGGACATGGGCTCCATCTTTGAGGCTGGCTTCGCCCACTCTCTTGGGCGGTCCATCGTCTACTTCAGCGCTGGCCTTCCTCCTGGCGCCAAGTTCAACCTCATGCTCGCCCAGAGCGGCATCGCGGTGTGCACCTCTCTGGAGGAGCTCGATGCCTATCTCTCGCGCTGCCGAATCGGCGGTTGCCTGCAGTCTGAGGCCTACGGCGGTAACATCGAATGAGGTTCGCAATCACCGGTGAGAAGGGATTCATCGCCCGCAACCTCTCCCGCGTGATGGCTCAGAAGGGACACGAGTTCGTGTCCCTTCTTGACTGTCCGCACCTTCCAAACAAGCGAGACACGGGCGAGCCCTGTGTCTACAAGAACGGCGAGAGCGCGTGGAGTCAAGCGCTTCGCGAGAACAGGATCGACGTCCTCATCCACAACGCTGCTGTTGTTGGGACGGATGTTGTCGCACTGCGGCCTGATGATGCGACTCTGACGAACGTCCTAGGGTGCCAGATCATCGCGCGTGTCTGTCGAAGGCTTCGCATTCCCGTGTGCTACATGGGAACGACTGTGATCTACGACACGCCGCTGTACCAACAGACCGTGATCACAGAGGACTCGCAGGTCAGGCCTCACACCTACTACGGGATCCTCAAGCTTGCGGGCGAGCAGACGATCAAGGAGCTCGCCGACGAGTGGATGGTCATTCGACCTCTCTTTGCCTACGGCGGAGACGGCGATATGAACTCGCTCATCGTGAAGTCGCTGTACGCGGTGGCGAACGATCGCAGGAATGTGGACGTGTTCCTGAGCCCGAAGCTGGTGAAGGACTACCTCCATGTCGACGACTACTGCCTCGCCGTCGTGAAGTGCTGCGAGAAGGGCCTCTGGAGGCGCGACTTCAATGTTGCTGCTGAGACGCCTTTCTCGGCTCAACAGATCGTTGAGATGATGAGCGAGGTCACAGGCGACAACGTTCTTGGGAGGCTGAACTGGCATCCCGAGACCGACTACCTTGGCAACCATCGGCTCTCGTCCGTGAAGGTGAGAGCCAGCACTGACTGGATGCCCTACATCGGCATTGGACTCGGCATCCAGACAATCTGGCGGGACGTCAAGAGCCTCAATCACAACCCACTTCAATATCTCGACGAGGCGAAGCGCAAGGGCGTTGACCTGTTGAGCCACTTCTAGCAGGAGAGCAAATGTCACAGGAACAGCAGGTCAGAGAGCAGCGCCCATGGTACGTGGATCTCTGCGACTACTACGGGGTCACGCCTGAGGACGCGCTTCTTCTGGGCACGCGTGCCACTGGGCGTCGGCCCAGCCTTCCCAGCTCGAGCACAACGCACGCCGTGTCTGGCAAGACGTTTGAGGATCTCTGGGCGCTGTCTCCGCGCGGCAGTCAGGAGGAGATCTTTCAGTTCTACAAGGACCAGGGCGCCTGGTCTGCCTTCCGACAGGTTGTGCGCCACAAGGATATGCGCAGCCTCCACCTCACGCTGCTTCAGCAGGTTCTAGCGCCGGGCAGCACGTATTGTGAGTATGGATGCGGTGTGGCGCCATTCACACACTCGCTGCTCGAGTCAATCGACAAGGACACCGTCCTCAAGATCTGCCTGTCCGACGTTGATTGTGAGCACTTCACTTTTGGCGTGTGGCGAGCAAGACGCGTGATTGAGGAGAGACAGCTTGGAGGAATCACCCTTGAGGTGAGGCCTGTCGTCGCTGGAGAGCTGCCACGCTACTCCACGCCCCTTGACGCTGTCCTCATCTTTGAGGTCCTCGAGCACGTGCCGTCACCCATCGACACTGTGCGCAATCTCACTGCCCAGATCAGGCAGGGCGGTCTCTTCTGCGAGAACTTCATCAAGCACGATCGCAACGACGACGATGACGGTCCTGACCTGCGCAGCGCTGCGCGTGAGCGTGAGGCCTACTACGGCATGCTGATGAGCGACTTCACGCACGTCGGCGGAAGGACTGAGCGCGACGCTCCCAACGACACGCGGATCTGGCGCAAGAACTAGCGCCAGTCAGACAACAAAGTGCAGGGGGAGCTCACGCTCCCCTTGTTCATTTTTGTTATACTGATTATATTAGAGGCATGACCTCTCCCATCATTCTGCCTCCCAATCGCTTCGTCGGGCTGCACTGTCACTCTGGGTTCAGCACCAACGACGGCCTCGGCTATCCCTCCAAGCACATCGATTTCGTTCTCGAGAACGGAATGGACGCTTGGGCGCTGACCGATCACGGCAACGGCAACGGCCTCGCCCACGCTCGAGCGCACTTCAACAAGATGAAGAAGGCGGGCAAGAAGTACCGACAGCTCTACGGCGTCGAGTTCTACTTCGTGCCGTCTCTCCTAGACTGGCGGCGCGACTACGAGGCCCACATGGCGAAGGCTAAGGCCGATCGCACGGGCAAGAAGGCGCAGGAGTCCACGGACATCAACGCGGACGATGAGCAGGGCCTCGTCATCGAGAACGAGGAGGAGACCAAGAACATTGAGCTTGACTCCGACGAGTGGAAGAGGCGCTACCACCTGGTTGTCATCGCCAAGAATGACGTGGGCCTCAAGAACCTCTTCAGGCTTGTGAAGCGCTCCTTCAAGGAGGGGTTCTATCGCTTCCCACGCATCGACTTCGAGATGCTCAGGGAGCACAGCGAGGGCCTCCACGTCTCCACTGCGTGCCTCGGCGGCATCTTCTCGAACCGAGTTCTTCGCGGCTCCATGCAGGGTGTCTCAGACTCGGTGATTCAGCGCGAGCTGCTGAACATGGCCGATCGCTTCGTGGACGTCCTGCAGCCCGGCGCGTTCAACTTGGAGCTGCAGTTCAACAATCTCGCTCCGCAGCACACGGTCAACCGCCATCTTATCGACCTCTCCAAGCGGACAGGAATCCCACTGGTGGCCACAGCTGACTCCCACTATCCGGACCCGGAGAAGTGGCAGGCTAGAGAGCTCTACAAGCGTCTCGCGTGGATGGGCAAGGACATCAATCAGCCCCTTCCTGAGCGAACCGATCTGAAGTGCGAGCTCTATCCCAAGAACGCACAGCAGATGTGGGACGAGTACCTCAAGAACCGCGAGCTCTATCCGTTCTACGAGGAGCACGATCAGGTTGTCAAGGACGCCATCGAGCGCACACACGACATCGCGTGGCAGGAGTGCGAGGACACCTGGACCGACACGCGCGCCAAGCTGCCAAAGTTTGACACGGCAGAGAAGACCGCGTACCAGCAGCTTGCGGACACAGTCAGGCAGTCTCTCATCGATCACGGGCTCGACAAGGATCCTGAGTACGTTGAGCGTCTAGAGTACGAGCTCTCAGACATCGAGCACTTGGGGCACTCCTCGTACTTCCTGACCATGAACATGATCTTCCACCGCGCCAAGGAGAGGACGCTCCTGGGACCAGGCCGCGGATCAGCTCCTGGCTCTCTAGTCAACTACCTCCTCGGCATCACGCAGATCGACCCGCTGCCGTACAAGCTGCTCTGGAGCCGCTTCCTCGGTCGTCACCGCGTCTCATGGCCCGATATTGACTCCGACGCTGGAGACCGCGACGTCCTGATCGATGAGGCACGCAACCTCTTTGGCAACGACGCCGTCATTCCTGTCTCCAACTTCAACACCCTGAAGCTGAAGTCGTTGGTGAAGGACGTCGCAAAGTTCTTCAACGTCCCGTTCGAGGAGGTGAACGCGGTCACTGGTCCCCTCCAGGACGAGGTCATGCCCCACGCGAAGGACGACGACCAGGAGAAGTCGGTCTTCGTCCTCAAGCACGAGGACTGCATGAAGTACTCGCCCGCCTACAAGGCGATGATGGACAAGTACCCAGACCTGGAGAGACACGTCAGCACGCTCTTCATGGAGAACCGGTCCATCGGTCGCCACGCTGGCGGCGTCCTGGTCGCTCCGGAGAAGGAGCTCGCTGAGACCATGCCCATCATCGCGGTGAGAGGCGAGCTCCAGACACCGTGGACCGAGGGCATGAACTTCCGCAACCTCGAGGACAACGGCTTCCTCAAGTTCGACTTCCTCGGCCTCACGCTGCTGAAGGACGTAGAGAACTGCATCAGGCGAATCCTCAACAAGCACCACGGCGTCAAGGATCCAACCTTTGCCCAGGTGAAGGCCTTCTTCGACAAGCACCTCAACTGCCGAAACGTCAAGCAGGACGATCCGGAGGTGTGGAAGCACGTGTACCAGGAGGGCAGGTTCGTGGGCGTGTTCCAGTTCACCGCCTCAGGCGCCAGGCAGTTCTGCCTCGAGGCGAAGCCTGACTCCATCGACGAGCTGGCAGCGCTCACTGCGATCTATCGACCGGGTCCTCTCAAGGCAAACGTACACAAGCTGTACGTCAAGGCAAAGCAGGACGCCTCCAAGGTCAAGTACGACCATCCAGTCATCCAGGACGTCCTAGGGCCCACGTTCGGATACGTGGTTTTCCAGGAGCAGTTCATGATGCTGGCGGAGAAGCTGGCTGGGTTCACGCCGGGTGAGGCTGACCAGCTCAGAAAGACTCTCGTCAAGAAGTCCTTGGATACACTGGGCAAGAAGTCCTCCGAGAAGGAGGCGGCCATGCAGCAGTTCGTGGAAGGCGCCAAGCGAATCCACGGCGTCAGTGAGAAGGTCACAGTCCCACTGTGGGAGACCATTGAGGCCTTCTCCGTGTACGGCTTCAACAAGTCACACTCAGTCTCCTACGCCATTGACTCCTACTACGCTGCGTGGCTGCACACTCACTTTGAGACTGACTGGCTGGCAACGATCCTGGAGTCCGCAACGGGCAATCCCGATGAGCTCGCCAAGACGATCTCTGAGATCAAGGAAATCGGCTACAAGTTCTCGCCCGCTGACATCAACTACTCAGGCCTCCAGTGGGAGTACTCTGAGCAGGCAGGTGCCTTCGTTCCGCCCCTGACCTCGCTGAAGGGCGTGGGCGACACTGCGGTGGAGGAGGTCATGGCTAATCGTCCATACCTCTGCCTCGACAACCTCTTCTGGGACGACGAGGGCGAGTGGCGTCATAGCAAGCTGAACCGCACTGGACTCATGTCCCTGACGAAGACCGGCGCCCTGTTCTCCCTCAGGGAGTTCCGCGACGGCACCCTCAAGCACCACAGGTCCGTCCACGACCTGATCGATGAGAACTACGAGATCCTTCGCAAGGGTCGCATGGGCATGACGCCAGCAGCGATCAAGCGCGCCAACAAGAAGGGCGAGCCTGTCATCCCGCTGCTGGACAAGGTTCTGCCTGAGTACGCGTCCCGCGATGACTGGTCCCGCATTGAGAAGGTCAAGTACGCCATGGATCTCACCTCCATGTACGACATCGACCTGCTCATCCCGCAAGCCCTCAGGCGAAAGTTCGAGGCGGCATCTGTGCCCACGCTCACCCGCCTCTCTGAGCGGACAGCACAGAGCGACGAGACTGAGTACCTCTCGTGGTTCTGTGTCCTCGCCGTGAACAAGAAGACCACAAAGAAGGGTAAGCCCTACCTCCAGATCGTGGCGATCGACACAGACGGCAAGCACAGTGTCAAGGTTTGGAGTCCCACGCAGGACGAGGTTGAGCCCTTCTCCATCTGGATGGCGAACGTCAAGAACGGCGGCGAGTGGGGATTCTCCACGTTTGGAACGAAGCTGCGTCGTGTAACCGTCGCCGACGGAGGTGTCAAGTGAAGGTCCCGGTCAACTACATCCTCCTCGAGGGAACAGACCTCTCGGGCAAGACCACGCTCTACAACAACATTCACAAGAACACGGGTTTTGAGTGGAACATTCAGGACAGGTCTGCGCTGAGCATGCTCTGCTACGCTCGGCAGTACGGTCGTGATCCCGAGCGGTGGCGCGAGCAGCTTCGCGAGGAGATCAACAACCTGAACAACAGGCACATCGTTCTCATGCCGGACGAGGAGACAATCCTGCGGCGTCTGGCAGATCGAGGCGATGAGTTCCAGGACGCCAAGTCCATCGTCAGGCTGCGTGGCATCTTCGAGGAGGAGGTTGCACTGATCTCCCACTATCCCAATGTCCTCGTCATCAGGACGCCCATGGGGCATCAGGACCTCGCTGACCACTGCATTCAGTGGGTCCGTGAGTCCATGGAGATGACCACTGCACAGCTTGCTGATGCCGTTCGATCCCATGCTGCTGCCTCAGGAGGTGAGACCTTTCGGCTAAGTGTGGACCTGAACCTGGGGACCGGCTTCCACGAGCGGAATCTTGGATGCCTAGAGGTCGAGGAGGAGCGTGACTACTACTTCAGGATCAGGACAGCGCTCTCCGGCAAGATCATGCGCGAGGTTCGAGGGCACAATGAGTACAGCAGGATTCAGGATGAGCAGTCTCGACGCTTCATCCACGCTGAGGACACATGCATCTCTCTCCTGCACGCCATGGTCAGGCAGCACAAGCTTCACATGACTGCTGTCCTTCGCTCATCTAACGTCGTCAAGACGCTGCCGCACGACCTGGACTTCCTGTACCTGCTCACGCAGGATGCCCACAGGGAGATTGGAGTTACGCCTGTCCTTGAAAGCGTGATCCACCTCAGCATACAATCAGCCCATCTAGTTCCCTAGGAGAGAGAAATGCGGTGTCTAGTGACAGGCGGTGCGGGTTTCATTGGTTCTCATCTGGTCGACTCCCTGCGCCAGACGGGACATCGTGTTGACGTTGTCGACGATATGAGCGCGGGCGTTCTCGAGAACCTCGAGGACAACAGGCTGCGTGTAGTGCCTATGGCGCTTCTCCCAGAGTTTGAGGATATTGAGGCGGTTGCCCGAAAGGATGAAACTGTCCTCGTCATTCAAGGCGACTTTGCCGACGACCTGCTGATCAGCAGGATCAAGCGGGGCTTCTACACGCACGTCTTTCACGTCGCCGCAATTCCTCGCGTCTCTTTCTCTGTGGAGAATCCGGTCAGCACTGCAGACGTGAACATCCTGCGCTCCATCAAGCTCATACACGCATGCGTCGACACGAAGGTTCAGAGGTTCATCTTCTCCTCGTCGTCTTCTGTGTACGGAGGTGAGGCGCCAATGCCCACACCGCCCAGCGCCAACAAGAGCCCAAAGTCGCCGTACGCCCTGCAGAAGTCAGTCATTGAGGACTTCCTCCAGATGGCTGCGAGCCTCTACGGGCTTGACTCTGTGAGCCTGCGATACTTCAACGTGTTCGGGCCGCGTCAGCTTGGCAACAGTCCGTACAGCACGGCGATGTCAGCCTGGTGCGATGCCATCAAGGGCGGCAGGCCGCTCCGCTCTGACGGCACGGGCGAGCAGAGCAGGGACCTCTGCTACGTGGACAATGTGGTCCAGGCTAACGTGCTTGCCGCGCAGGCGCAGGACAAGCTTGGCGGAGCGATCTTCAACGTCGCGTGCGGCGAGAGGACAAGCAACAATGAGATCCTCGCTGAGATGCGTCGACGGTTCCCGAGCATTCAGGTGAACACAGCGCCGTGGCGACCCGGCGACGTCATGCACTCTCTCGCTGACATCTCAGAGACAAGGCGCGTCCTAGGCTACAATCCGACCGTCAGGTTCTGGGACGGCTTTGAGATCACGTTGAAGTGGTGGGGACTCGCATGACTCTGCGCCCCGAGGACGTCGACCTCGTCATCTACCATGACAGCTGCACAGATGGGTTTGGCGCTGCTTTTGCAGCCTGGATGGCGAGGGGAGACAAGGCTGTGTACTTTCCCGCGAAGTACCGCGAGCCTCCGCCCGACGTCACGGGAAAAAACGTCCTGATCGTGGACTTCTCCTACAGGCGAAACGTCCTGCTCGAGATGCGAGAGAAGGCAAAGTCCATCCTTGTCCTCGATCACCACAAGTCTGCGATGGAGGAGCTGCGAGACCTTGAGTTTGCGCAGTTCGACATGAGCTGCTCGGGAGCGATGCTCGCCTGGTCGTTCTTCCATCCCGACGAGCACCCGCCCCTCCTGATCAGGTACATTCAGGATCGAGATCTCTGGCAGTGGCGGATGCCGAACTCGAGGGAGTTTTCCGCAGGCCTCATGAGCGTGCCGTTCGACTTCGAGGCCTATCGCAGATGCTTGCAGGACAGCGCCGTCCAGCTTCTGATCAATCAGGGGTGGACCATTGTGCGTTACATTGATCGAGAGGTCGATAAGCTCTGCAAGCACGCCGCTGATCGCCGGCTGAGGGTCGCACCCGAGCTTAAGTGTCGTGTCGTAAACAGCTCGAACTGGGTCTCTGAGGTGGGATCTCGCATCTGTGAGGAGTCAGATGTTGCGGTCATCTGGTACATGGACCACAACAAGGACCAGTGGCGCGTGAGCATGAGGTCACGACTCGGCGTTGACGTAGCAGAAATTGCCAAGCGATACGGCGGAGGCGGACATGCGCAGGCAGCAGGATTCTCTCTTGGAGCCGACGATCACATCGAGGGAATTTTCGCAGATTAGACCCACCTGGGATCAGGTGTGGATGAGCGTCTGTGAGCAGATATCAGCGAGGTCCACCGACCCAAAGCACAAGGTCGGTGCGATCATAGTGACCGATGACAACACTCAGATGCTCTCGCTTGGCTACAACGGCGATCAGGCGGGAGGCACTAATCGCAGGGAGTCAGACGAGCCAGGGCAGTCAGGATTCCTGCACGCCGAGATCAACGCGCTGATCAAGTGCGACTACAACATCGCCAAGAGAAAGGTGATGTACGTCACGCTGTCTCCCTGCAGGATGTGCGCAAAGGCCATCATCAACGCCCGCATCTCCGAGGTCGTGTACAGAGAGCAGTACTGGGATGTCGCAGGAATTGATCTGCTTGCGCAGCACAACATCACTGTGCGTCAGCTCCCGTGAATATGTAGCCAGGAGGTTGTTGATGGCCCAATCAAAAAGAACCCGCGCGCAGTCGCTTAGAGACTGCGATGTGATCGCGGAAAATCTCCTGCGCATCCTGAGGCGAAACCTCAGCGAGGCTCGCAATGAGGATGAGGAGCCCGCTGCCTCTCCCTACAAGAGAAACAAGCCGGTTCCGTCAGCTGACGCAAACGATCCTGTCTCAAAGAAGGCAAAGGACTTCTTCAAGGCGCTAGAGGATCAGATCAACAGCAACGACCCCAACAAGCAGATCATTGGTCCAGGCCTCGATCTGACAGACGCAGATGGAAAGGATCTAGAGATAGACCACATGGGCAAGAAGGGGGAGACTGTCGTCGACTCAAAGGGCAAGAGCTCACAGGTCGCCTTCTACGCAAGAGTTCCAGAGCGGCCAGCGGGCAAGGACGTTGTTCCCATTGCAGTGAGTGATGTTAGAGAACGCGAAATATACAAGCAGTAGGTGACCATGATCAGCGATCAAGAGCTTAAGCGGATTCTCGATGAGTCCCTGTACGCAAACGGCAAGCACCCTCCGCAGCAGGAGAGCCTCGATGAGGCGTACAATGTCGAGGCAAAGCAGCAGACGCTCTCGACTGAGCGCCTGAGCGAGGGCAACAAGAATGCCCACAAGCAGCTGCACGAGGCCTACGTCTCCGCGCTGAACACGGTAAGCGCTAAGCTTGACACCGTGAAGCGGGGAGAGGCGACAGCCAACCACTCAGAGTTCCGCTCCCTGAAGATGGACGAGACCTACAACATGAACGGCGGGTACCTGCATGATCTCTACTTTGAGAACATCTCAGACCTGCGGTCGTCCATCACGGTTGACTCCCTCTCACACATGCGCCTTCAGCGGGACTTCGGAAACTTTGATGACTGGCAGCGGGACTTCATTGCCTGCTCTCTCTCCTCTAGGTGCGGCTGGGCCGTGACAGGCTACAGCCTCTACCTGGGCAGGTACATCAACTGCGTGATCGACCTGCACGCTACTTCCGTGCCCATCGGATTTGTTCCTGTCATCGTCATGGACGTCTGGCAGCACGCCTACTACCGTGACTACCTGAACGACGCAAAGTCGTACACGATCGCGATGATGAAGGAGCTGAACTGGAACGTCATAGATCGCAGATTCAAGCGGGTTGACGGCATGCTTCAGGGATCAAAGGGCACAGAGGTGAAAAATGGGTGAGGTTGCCAAGCGCGAGATCGACAAGATCCGCGAGAGGGGATCGCTCGATCGCCTGATCGACAACGCGCTGATCCACTATGAGACGCAGAGCCTCGTCAAGAAGGAGGACGAGGACGCTCTCATGGAGTGGGCTCTCATGACAAGTCGCCTCGTTCCCCTCCTTGAGGCGAGCGACGACAAGGATAAGGGGAGCAATGCAGATCCCTCGCCTGAGACGGGAGAAATGACCCTCAACCCAGAGGAGTTTGCCTCCAACATCGCCATGCTTCACACGAACCATGAGCGCCTCATGGACATCCCGACAGCCATAGCGAACAGGGCCTATCTCTACGTTCTCAAGAACTACGACAAGCCGACGGCTGAGCGGTTTCGCGACATCCTGAGCTCTAAGTTCAGGATACACCTTGATCCCAAGGACAAGCCGCAGGCTCCCGAGTTCATGGGACTTGTCGGCAAGGCGGGCGGAGGCGCATGAGTCTGCCCATCAGGTCAAAGAATCGCGACCCAGGACAGACAAAGTTCAGGGATCTTGAGATTCGTAAGGACCTGCACTTGAGCATACTCAAGCCCACGCATCTTGAGCTGAAGGTCATCTGCATGAGGAGGAATCTCACCGTGCAGGAGGTGTTCGAGGAGTTTGTGAACAGACTGGTCACGGGCACGCCGGATATGATTGATCTGCTGAACGACATTGAGACCAAGAAGAGAGCAAAAATTGCCCAGCGGGTCAACAACATCGATGCAGAGTCCCTCTATGACATCATCCAGAGAGGATGATCCTGCTGACAAGGCCCTGTCCCTGCTCCAGCAGATAAGGGAAAGCCTTGCGCCCCGCGAGGAGACTGCAGAGGAGCGCGCTCTTCGGCTTGAGGCGACCCTCAGCAGGGTCACTGACGTGCTGACAATCTATGGCGCGAACATCTACACGCTTGTCGCGCACCAGATCCAGCTCGTCAGGATACTCGCAGACATAGAGGGTGAGATCGCCTCGCGCGCAAGCAAGGTCCCACTCCTGCCATTTCAGCGAAGCAAGGTGTTGGGCGATGATAACAATTGAGATTGCCCGCCGCCTCTGGTGGGTTCCCCTCCTCCTCGCTTACACGGGGCTTGTTGCGTGGCTGACATATCTTGCAGTCACTCCTGACAACTCTGCCTCGACCAGCGACGCGCTGGTCGAGGACCTGAGAGAGGCTCACGAGCAGGAGCTGACGCGCATCCAGGATCTTCACGACAAGGAGATCGCCGACCGCGACAGGATCATGGACGAGTACCATCAGGAGCTGCAAGAGATCCGCAGCGACTATCAGACGTCTGTCTCGCAAATTGAGGCGCAGATTCAGGCGCAGAGAGGCGACATACTTAGAAGGATAGCAGAGAACCCAGATGCTGCAGCTCAGATCCTCTCAGAACGCTACGGTCTGGTCTACGTTCCCTAGGGCAGCTCTGCTGCTTCTGATCCTGTGGCCTGGCTTTGCTCGCGGAGCGGAGCCAGTTTTTACGTATCTGCAGCCCGGTGAGAGCGCCCCATTCTGCGGCTACCTCCTCTCTCCCGAGGCAGTGGGCAACGTGGTCACCGTTGACGAGGAGCGGCGTCTAAAGGATCTTGCAAAGCATGAGATGGAATGCAGAGAGGCGAAGGCCGATCTCACCCGACAGATCAAGGAGTCGGACGCTCGAATCGAGCGCCTCTCGGGCGAGATCACTGTCATCACGGACGCGCGCGAGGCAGAGCGGATCGCGTACGGTAAAGAGGCAGCGAGGCTTCGACGAAGGGCTTGGCTGTACGCGGGAGCCGGAGCTGCTGTAGGCGCCGGCCTGACAGTCGTAGCTTTAAGCATGTAGACGGGTCGTGGGCTGCCCTGCCTAGTTAGGATATGCCCATGAGCAAGACCCTCCAAGAGAGCAAGCGGAGCATTCACAGCACACGCATCGACGTGATTGCAGGTGAGCTCACACCCATCAAGCCTGTGGACTCACTGCCCATCAACACGGTGCAGCGGCCCAAGGTTGAGGATCCAGAGTACAAGCCTGACACTGCCGCAGAGCTCGCCGCAGCGCTGTCAGCTCTAGCGAGGCTCGTGCCGCCTGAGCAGGCTCCCAGTGTCTACATTGCGATCAGGGAGCTGATCGAGAAGATCATCCCAATCACGCACACGAGCCTCGACATGCTCGGAGAGGGAAAGTACACAGCACTTGACATGGCGCTCGAGGACGAGGCACTCAGAGTCCGCATTGAGGTCGAGAAGAGAATCGGCGATCTCCGTAGGCAGAACTCAGAGTACGCAGACGCAGTCGTTGATCGGCTCAACGACTTCGGAGCAAAGCTTTATGCCCTCATCAGAAGCGCAGCTCCAAAAAAGGGAGAGCGCGCTCCCACCGAGAGGGATCTGCGGCCGATTGTTACCGCGCTCAATAGGCTTCTCGATCAGTACAAGAGAACGCTTGATCGTGAGTCACAAATTCTTCCTCGCGGTGAAACCATCCTCACCGCTCAAGCCAAAGGCGACACAGATGTACCTCGCGAGATCACGAGCAAGGACACCAAGTTCGACGCCATCAACAGGGGCCAGATTCTTGACGCCTTTCGACGACGTATAACTGCGCTCCGCGCGTCTGGTGACTCATTTGACCTGCAGGTCGCGCGCGCGACAGAGCAGCGGCTCAGCATTGTCACAGAGATTATGAGAAAGATCAAGCTTGTCTCGCCCCGCGAGGCCGCAGAGATGGCATCGCAGCAGCGGCAGCAGC
>JACCDP010806364.1_pt1 | contig 14270 bp, 6 predicted proteins | sample 7445841 | NCBI WGS metagenome assembly JACCDP01 (sample SAMN15323441, study PRJNA562643) | freshwater metagenome | isolation source: river surface water | place: USA:Blue River Watershed | collected 2017-08-17
AAATAAGTTGTATATTCGTCGCATAATTAGCAACGAATGTCATTTTACATCTATCAAAAACGCGATTGGCCTAATTTCGTTTGGAACAATGACGAGTTATTAAACTCGTTGGGTGAGGCGCGTAATTTACAAGGAAGACTTTTCGGTAAAATGGAAAACTTGGGTTTCAATTTAAGAGATGAAGCGCTTTTGGATACGATGACACTTGATGTTTTAAAAACATCCGAAATCGAAGGGGAATTTTTAAATGTCGATCAAGTTAGATCTTCAATTGCAAGGAAATTAGGGATGGAGATAGCCGGTTCTGTTAACTCAGATCGAAACGTTGACGGAATCGTGGAAATGATGCTCGATGCCACTCAGAATTGTTTTGAGACGTTAACTGCTGAACGATTATTTAATTGGCATTCCGCTCTTTTTCTAAGTGGTCGCAGTGGAATGTATAAAATTACCGTTGCTGATTGGCGCAACGATTCAACAGGTCCGATGCAAGTGGTGTCGGGTGCGATGGGCAAGGAGAGAATACATTTTCAAGCACCTGACTCAATTTTCGTTGAGAAAGAAATGCTCCAGTTCTTAGATTGGTTTAATAACAACAATTTAAAAATAGATTTAGTTCTTAAAGCGGCTGTAGCACATTTGTGGTTTGTAACAATTCACCCATTTGATGACGGAAATGGAAGGATGGCACGCGCTCTGACTGATATGTTACTTGCGCAATCGGACAATAGCAATCAGCGCTTTTACAGCATGTCTTCGCAAATCAGAATTGAGCGAAAGGAATATTACGAAATGTTGGAAAAAACACAAAAGGGAGATTTGGATATTACAGAATGGATTCGTTGGTTTTTGAATTGTTTGATAAATGCGTTAAAATCAACCGATATAACCTTAGGTAGAATAATAAGAAAGGCCAAATTTTGGACCGAACACACGGATACGGCATTAAACGAAAGACAAAAAAAACTGCTTAACAAATTGTTGGATGGTTTTGATGGAAAACTCACTTCGTCCAAGTGGTCAAAAATTGCTAAATGTTCCAAGGATTCTGCAATCCGAGACATTAATGATTTGATAGAAAAAAATATCTTGCAAAAAGAAGCTGCAGGAGGTCGTAGTACCAATTATGAGTTGAAAGTTAGATAACTTATAATTCGTTAGAGAATCTGAACTTTATTCTGTTGATTTTGTTTTTAAAAAATGTATCAACTTAAACGAACTCAATTCATAAAGGCAGACCTTTCTACTTGTTGGAATTTTTTTTCTTCACCGGATAATCTTAAGATTATTACACCTTCTTATATGGGTTTTGAGGTGAAAACGGAAGTTCCTGAAAAAATGTACGAAGGCTTGATGATTGCATACACTGTGCGACCGCTTTTTGGTATTCCCATGTCTTGGATTACGGAAATAAAAACAGTTAAAGAAAACGAATTCTTTGTTGATGAACAGCGAAAAGGTCCTTACACGATTTGGCATCATGAACATCATTTTAAAGAAGTTGAAGGTGGAGTAGAGATGACTGACATTGTTTCGTATGTTATTCCTCTTGGTATTTTAGGTAAAATTGCTCATCCAATTATTGTTCGAAAGAAATTAGAAGAGATTTTTGCATATCGTTTTGAAAAAGTGGAAGAGCTGTTCAACTCTTGAATTTAAATAAATAGTTCTGTTACATAATCGTAAAACCGATTTTGTTTAACTTTGAGAATGCCTAGGTTCCTTTGGATTGTTGCTATTTTATTAATCAAAACATCGTTTGGTCAAAAATCAATTATAGAGTATTACCAATATTCCATTAAAGATGGATTGGTTAATAATTGGGTTAACGATTTTGAAAAGGATCAAAATGGGTTTATTTGGATTGCTACCAATGATGGTGTATCGCGTTTTGATGGATATAATTTTATCAACTTTTCTTCTGATAATCAGTCGCTAATACCTAATAATTCTAGTTTTCAGGATGTTCAAATTCATGGAAATGAAGTTTACGCTATTTCAAATGAAAAAGGAATTTTTACTATAAACATTAATGATTTGAATGTTAAGAGAATCGTTTCCAAAGGAGTTTCATCCTATTTTAAAAATGATGAATTAAGCCTGACCTATTTTACAAATGGTTTGTTGGTTTTAAAAAACCGAGAACGAGTTATTGTCAAACGTCAATTTGGTAAATCAGGATTTCTCGGCAGAGTTATTTTTTCTGAAGGTAAGATTATTTTGAATAATTCGTTTACAAGTGTTTTTTTATTAGACAAGAAACTAAACATTTTAAATCATGTAAGTTTAAATTTAGCAGCGAATGGTCTTTCTTTAATTAATCACAAAAGACTTGGAACTCTTTTTTGCTCCAGTAAAGGCTTTTTCAAGGTACAAGGGAATTCATTTGTTTCAGTTGGTAAGCAAAGCGATTCGAATAAATTTAGTTTTTACAATTTCACTGAAAACGGAAAACCATTTTATATTTTGAATTTTAAAACACTGGTGATGCCTAATTACCAAGGTAATTACACGTTTACTTTTGATAAAAATCAAAATACGGAAGTTCGAACATTATTTCATTTGGGAGGAGACTATTGGCTTATAGGAACAAATCAAGGGATTTATAAATTGAACATAGGTAAACGATTTAACGCTCAAATTCAAGACAATTTATTTGATGATGATCAAATTCGCGTAAGACGTAAAATTATTGAATATCAAAATAAACTTTACTTTTTTGGTTTTCCGGGAATTGTGGAATTTGATTTAAAGCATAATTCTCAAAAATTTATAACCAAATCAAAACGAGAACTTACGAGCTATGATGCTATATTGGTTGATGACCAGATAATAGCTACTTCGGAAGGTAATGGAGTTTGGAATTTTGATTTGAAAACAAGCAATCTTGCTAAAATGAGATCCAAATTTATTGGAGAACAAGCCTTTTTTAATTGCATTAAGAAATATGGAGAAAATCAACTAATTTTTGGAAGTAAAGGTCAACTTGTTTTTCTAGATATTAAGTCAAACAAAAGCGCTCAACTAACATTTAGTGAACAAATTGCAGTCTATGATATTGATTTTATTAATACAACAAACGAAATGCTTCTTGCAACAAATAAAGGGTTGTTTTCATTTAGATTTCCTTCAGACATGAGATTGAATGAGTCAATAAAAATTGATTTGACTCGGAGAACGAAAATAAATGCGAATATTAAGGATATACTTGTTTGTTCGAATAAAAGATCTATTTATTTAGCTTCAGACGATGGCTTATATGAATTGAGTAATGATTTACGGAACATTGAAAAACGCTTTTTCAGGGCTAATGAAATAATAAATCCAAAGTTAACAGGATTGTTGGAGGACAATAACGGAAAAATTTGGGCATCAACCTATTCTGGAATAACCTGTATTGATGCAAAGTTGAATAAGCGTTATTTTATATCTGATAAGCATGGTTTATGTAACTCTGAATTTAATTATAAATCCTTTCAAAAGTTGGCAAACGGTCAATTGATTTTTGGAGGACTGTATGGCTATGATGTCATTGACCCCAATCTTTTTAATTTTTATAAATCAGATACAAAAATCAAAATTTCTGGTTATAAATCAGAGAATCAGGACAATAAGGGTCTTTTTAAATTGGTTTCTGGCTCTGAAATTGAATTTAGGACAGGGCAAGAAGATTTGTTGTTATACTTTAGTAATTCTGATATCAATAATGCAGAAATGTATTCAATGGATTATCGAATCAATGGTGGGGATTGGCAATTACTGACCAATAAAAATATTTTGCGAATCTCCAATTTGACAGGCGGAGAAAATAGTTTATCCGTTCGCCTCAGAGATTCCTTTGGAAATATTTGTGATTTTAAGAATTATATTATTGTCGCTAAGATTCCTATTTATCAGGAGCTTTATTTTTATCTTTTTATTATAATCTTAGTAATTTCTTTAAGTTTTTTAGCTGTTTATTATTTCAATCGAATGCGTAATGTTGAGTTGGATACCAAACAGAGAATCGCAATGGATTTACATGACGAAACGGGCACGATTCTAACTAGGTTGTTGATGATGTCAAAAAACGAATCAACCTTGACGAAAAACTTGGGGATTTTCCAGTCAAGTATGAAAGAGGCTTTATTTAGTTTAAGGACTTTTATGGATTCACTTTCTGGTAAAAAAGACTCATCTGATGAGCTGATATTGGAAATTCAAGAATTAATTAAAGTTAGTTTTAAGGGGTCTGAAATAAATGCAGAATTGGTAGCAGAAAATTTTAACAACATTTCATTAAGTGCAGAATTGTATCGAGATGTAAAGCTCTGTCTTTATGAAGTCATTCAAAATGTTCAAAAACACAGTAATGCTAATTTTTTCCAAATGAGAATTTGGAAAAGAAAAAATAAGCTTTTCATTTCAGCATTTGATAATGGGCAAACGTCATTGCCTCTCGAAGAGCTTGACCTAAAGGGGAATGGATTTAGAAATTTTAGAAAAAGAACAAAAAGACATAATGGTAACCTTCTAATTGAGTTATCTGAAGAGAAAAAATCATTAAATTTATTGTTTGAATTTAAGTTAGATGTATACTGAAAAAAAGAAGAGTATTACGATCGTTGAGGATGATGTTCTACTCGCTAATTTAATGCGTGACAAAATAAATGAGTCGGAACGTTACGTTTGTGAGCAAGTGTGTAATTCAGCTGAAAAATACCTTGATAAAGGAGATAAAACAGATATCGTTTTACTTGATGTAGTATTGGGAGGAATGAATGGTTTGGATTCGATTAAACCAATTCTTTCCAAACATCCAGAAACATCGATTATTATGAATACGATAAAAGATGATTCAGATACCATTTTTAAGTCCCTTCAATTAGGAGCTACGGGTTACATTGATAAGCAAAGTTTTGATTTGAATTTTGAGGAAGTCTTTGAAACAATTCAAAATGATGGTGCCTTCATGACTCCGAAAATAGCCAAGAAGGTTATTGATTTTTTTCAGTTTCCGAAGAAAATAAAAAACCCATTTGAATCGCTAACTTCGAGAGAGAATGACATTGCAGTTGGAATTTTAGATGGTTTAAGCTATCAACAAATTGCGGAACGACATAGCATTTCATTAGATACTGTTCGGATGAATGTAAAAAAAATATATAAGAAGCTGCAAATCAATAGTAAAGGGGAGCTTTTTAAAATCATGCGGTAGTGAAATTTTAAGGTTGCGAACATCAAAGCAACTTCTACACATATTAATGCGTATACATGAAAGATAAATTTTATCTTTGTCTTGCTAAAATTACATTAATATGTGTTCATTCAGATTTATTTTTATTCTATTAGTTTTATTTTCAACTACTTATGATTTTTTTGCTCAAACTCCATTAAGCTCAATTGGGTGCCCCACAATTGATAAACGAAGTAACGGAAACGGTCAGGCTTCTTCTGCTGCAGGAAATTTTAGTCCTGCTGGTTCATCGCAGAATAATCCGGTTGCACCAAATGTGACTAGCACGAGCTATCAACTAGTGCCATATGTTCCTTCTTCAAAGACAGGAAATTTCAATTTTCGTTGGGATGCTGCTGCTGTTGTTACCAATTTACCTATCATTTCTCGCGTTTGGATTACTCCCGTGGGATCTGAAACTGCGGTGTTAAGTCCTATTAAATTCGGTCCTCCGCCACCACTTTACACTGCGGGAAATTTTAAATATGCGAATTACTGTTTCTATGTACAGAATATGCCGAATGCGGGACGGGTAACTCTTGAGTTTTTAGATCCGCAAACGAACTCGCCTGTTTTTTGGTGTACCTATGATTTGGGTACTGGAGTAAGTGCAGCTCAGCCAACAAATTTTTCGTGTGGCCCCACGGTTACAACGGCTCCGGTTAGTCAAACTCTATGTGGTGATGGTTCAGTTACATTTACATCAGCAATTACTGGATACACATCATACAAATGGCAACAATCCTCTAATAATTCAACTTGGACAGATATTACAGCTGGGGGAGATTTTACAACTGCTAATGCAACTACATTGACGATAAACAATCGATCTACCTATACCGGGAAGTACTTTAGAATAACTGCAACCAATGCGTGTGGAACAACTAATAGTACAAGTGCACTTTTAACTATCAATCCTAAGCCTACGGCTATCTTTACGAACTCTTCTTCACTTTGTGGATTGAATGTTTCTCGAAGTTTAGGTGTTGATTTTACAGGAACAGGTCCTTGGTCTTTCACATACACAACTAATGGTACACCAGCAACAGTTTCTAATATCACTGCTGATCCATATTATTTTACAGTTACTCCATCAGTTGCTACAACTTATATTCTTACATCGGTGTCTGATTCTAAATGTTCAAATAGTTCATTAACAGGAAATGTAAGCGTTGTTGTTAATGCAAATCCGACAATAACATACACAAATATAGCCTCTGTTTGTGAAGGAAGTTCAACCTACTCCTTAGTCTATTCAGGTACAACGGGTTCACCAGACCAAATTTCAATGAGTACAGGAGTACGTTCCTTATCAGGATTTTCTGCTTTATCGAACGTCAATTTAACGGCTAATTCACAAACTGTAACGATACCAAGTAATGGATCGCCAGGTGATTACGATTTTAATTTTACAGTTAAAAATTCATCTACTGGTTGTGTTTCTTCTTCAAATGCATTGGTTTTGACTATAAAACCAAAACCTGTTATGACAGCGAGCTCAAGTGTTTCAAGCATCTGTTCGGGGTCAAGCGCGACTATAACAGCAACCGGTGCAAATACGTATGCATGGGTAAGCAGCCCAGCAGGATTTACAAGTAGTTCAGCCGCACCTTCTGTTTCTCCAACTCAAAGCGCAACGTATACTGTTACTGGAACTGGGTCAAACGGATGTACAAATATTGCAACAACGAATATTACCGTTAATAGTGCTCCATCACCAACAATTACTGCATCCAATGCAACTATTTGTGGTGGTGGACAAGTAACATTAACCGCAAGTGGCGGAAATACATACAGCTGGGCTGGACCATCATCCTATTCGGCCACAGGTTCAACTGTAACGGTTTCTCCGGGTTCAACTGGTACATATACTGTTACAGCCACAGGAACGAATGGGTGTACATCAACTGCAAGTCAAACAATAACAGTTAGTTCTGCTCCTTCAATTACATTAAATAATGTAACTATTTGTCAGCAAGCATCAACAACGCTTTCTCCATCAGGTGCATCCACCTATGCTTGGTCAACAGGTGCAACGACAGCAACTATAACAGTTTCACCTACATCAACTACTACTTATACTGTTGTTGGATCGAATGGTAGTTGCTCTAGTTCTAAAAGTGTTACTGTAACGGTCACGGCAAGTCCAGTTACAACCATACCCCCAAGTCAATTATTGTTTTGTGCAGCTGACTATGGAAGTAACGGTTATTTAAACTATAGTTTTACTTCTTCTGCAAGTGTCACATGTAATTGGTACAGAAATACAAGCAGTACCTGGCCTTCTCCGATTCCTTCAGCTCAAGAAATTACGGCTACTTCAGGTCAACAATATACTAGAACAGGAGCAAACAATGTTTCAGCCACAACTAGTACGATTGGAATAAAAACCCCAGCTGCTGGAGATAAATATTTCTTATTAAAAGTAATAAGTGGTTCTTGTACATTCGATTATTTTACTGAAATTATTGACATTACAAATTTTACCGCAAGTGCTACTGCTGCATTAAATATTTCAAGCAATCAAACGATATGTTCAGGAACTTCACCTGTTACCCTTACTTTAAATGGGTCCAATACAGGTGCTTCCACATATGCCTATCAATGGCAAGATTCCACATCAGCAGCAACTTGGACAGATATTTCGACAAATGGTACTTCAACGACTTATTCACCTGGAACTTTAACTACAAACACAAGATATCGACTTAAAATAACTACAACAGGAGGTTCTTGTAATAAGTCATTTTTTACAAAATCAATTTTAATAACAATCGCAACTGGAGTTGCAAATAACACTCTTTCAGTTTCCAATTCATGCGCAGCGGGGGCAGCAATTACTGGTTCAACACCAACCGGAGGTTCAGGAAGTTACACCTATTCATGGGAATTTTCTACGACTTCATCTTCAAGTGGTTTCGCAGGAGTTGCAGGTGTAACAACACAAAGTTATACTCCACCTGTTCCTGCAACAACTACCTGGTACCGCAGATTGGTTACTAGTGGAAGTTGCTCTAACTCAACCTCTACGGCATTAGCAATTCATCCACCTCTGACGGCAGTTCAAATTTCAAATGGACAAACTTTGTGTTCCGGAGCATCAATTACTGCACTTTCCGTTACGCCTTCAGGTGGTGAAACAGGAGCCACCGCTTCCTATTCTTGGGAGAAATCGACAACTTCTGTTTCTTCAGGCTTTGCAACTTTTGGAGCTTCAAACGCTTCAAGTTATACACCAACTACATCAGCCGGAAATACTGAATACTTCAGAGTAGTTGTGACAGCAGGTGCGTGCTCGGCAACAAGTAATGCAGCTACGATTGTTGTAAATTCAAACCCAACTATTACAGTAACACCTTCCTCTGCGACAGTATGTTCAGGAGCAAATACAACTTTGACTGCATCAGGTGGAGTAAGTTATACATGGTCACCAGCCACTGATTTATCGGCAACAACGGGTGCAACTGTGGTCACAACCCCAACAGCATCTAGAACCTATACGGCAACTGGCACCAACGCAAATGGCTGTTCGGCAACAGCAACGGCAACTATTACCTATGGTGCAGCACCAAGTAATCCCAATTTAGGAACTTCATCCGGAACAATATGTAATAATTCCTCTAAAGACTTAACTTCTGTATTTAGCGGTTCATGGTTCACCGCTCCCCTTGTAAATCCAAGTTATTCAGTTGCATCACCAACAACTGTATCAACAGCAGGAACTTATTACGTGTTTGCTCTTAGCGGAAGCTGTTACAGTAATTCTTATGCAACATACACACTTTCAGTTGACAATGTAACTGCACCAGTTCCTACAGATTTAAGTGTTGAAGTTTGTTCACCGAATACCGTTGATTTAACCTCTTTACAACCCGTTGCAAACACTGGAACTTCTTTAAAATGGTTTACGGTCTCAAGTAATCCTGTAACTGAGTATTCAACACCATCGGCAGCTTCCGCAGGAACTTACTATTTATATGCATATTCTACCGGAGGGAACTGTTACGGAACAGCATCTAGTGGTGTGGTTGTTACTCAAAACGCGTTACCTACTGTTAGTTTAAGTTCAAACTCTCAATCTATTTGTGAACCAAACACAATAGACTTAACCTCAAAAATCAGCTCTCCGAATGGAAGTTACACCTATAATTGGTATTCAACTAATACAAACCCTCCTTCAACAGCTGATTTAGTTTCGAATCCAACTTCTATCGATGCAAGTGGTTCGTTCTATGTTTTTGCTTTGAATAATTCAACAGGTTGTTTGAGTTCTTCCCTAGTTGCTTTTACCGCAACTGTAAACGCTGACCCAGCTTTGTCTTTAACTTCCCCAAGTGTTGGTTGTTCGGGAGCATCAACTTCACTTTTGATTGCAGTTACGAATGGAGTTAGCTCACCAACTTATCAGTGGAAAATCTACAACCAATCTACAGGAAACTTCGATAATTTAAGTGATGGAGGCGTATATTCAGGTGCGACCGATGATGAGTTAATAATATCCTCTATTACTGGACTTGATGGTTCGGCTTATTACTGTGCAGTAACTGCAAGTGGATGCAGCGCAAATAGTTCGGTTGGTGTAATTGGAGTTTCTCAACCAAATGTTCCAACTGCTAGTGTTACTCATCCTACCTGTACTGTTTCAACAGGAACGTTAGAAGTGACTTCTTACCCACAAGATTTAACATTTAGTTTATCTGCACCGACGGGTTATCAGTCATCAACAACTTTTAGTAATGTAGCAAGCGGAACATATACGTTGACAGCCAAAGATTTGTTGAATTGTACGAATACAGCAAGTGTTACTGTCAATCCTCAGCCTGCTATTCCTTTAGCGCCAACAACTACGAGTGCCTCCGCATGTGTTTATAACCTTCCAGCTGGAACAGTTGCAGATAATGCAGGAAATGGATTTTCAACTCCTAAATTTAAATGGTATACCGTTAATAATTCTGATACTTCAGCTAATTACCAACAAAGAAGTACGGCAACTTCTTTTCAAACTAGAATAATGACAACAACTATCCATTACGTTGCAGTTGTTCACCCAACAAGCGGATGTGAAAGTTCTCGAACTTCCATTACCAATACAGTTATTGATCCACTTTCTGGTTACAATCCGTCTGTCAATGACTACGTCTGGAAAGGTGGAGCTTCTGCTGATATTGATGACTGGAAAACAGCAACAAATTGGTATCAATTTGATGGAACAAAATATTGGACAGTTACAACTGCTCCAAGCACAAATGACAATGTATTTATTCCACCAACTGGAGATTGTATTTTTGCTCAACCACATGTTCAGAATAACAATACGCAACAGTTCATTAACTTATACATTAAAACGGGTGGATCCTTAACAATTGAAGGAAACGGAATTGTCAATGTTTCGGGTGATTGGACGAATGATGGGACTTTTATTTGTGGCACTGGAACAGTGAATTTTGTTGGTTCAAGCTACGATTCAATTAAAGGAGCTAACTCAACAACATTTTATAACGTAGTAGTTAACAAACCAAGCGGTGAAATAAAATTATTTAAACAAACATATATTACTGGTGAATTGACATTAACAGATGGATTGTTTGATATAAACACTTATGATGTTAATATGGATGCAAGAACAATTACTGGTGGGTCATCTACAGCATACGTCCAAACTAGTGCGTCAGGAAGACTTCAACGTGATGTTGCTTCTACATCTCGACTTTTTCCAGTTGGAAGAAGTTCATATAACCCTGCGACATTAACTAATGCAGGTACTTCTGATAAATACTCTATTCGAGTTGTAGATAAATTAACTAATGATGGTTCTCTTGCTGACAGTGGGATTCAAAGTGACTCCGCAGTTGTAAAAAGAACATGGATGATTGATGAAAACACTGGTGGAGGTAGCAATGTAACGTTGCGACTTGACTGGAATGGTTCAAATGAGCACCAAACTCGTTTTGATCCTGTAATACCATATATCGCTCACTACAATTCAACTGAAGGTAAATGGGAAAATAAAGGTTGGACAAGTAGAACGTATTCCTCAGGCCAAGGCTTTGTTCAAACAACTGGAATAACTAACTTTTCTCCATTTGGAATTTCTTCTCCAGAGGGTGGTGTGGCGCTTCCAGTTGATCTTTTGTATGTTAACACTGAGTGTCAGAATGAACAAATAAACATTGAATGGGCTACTGCCTCTGAGCATAATTCATCGCACTTTACTATGCTAGCTAGTGTGGATGGAGATTCATGGAGAGAAATTAATCAAGTTACAGCTGCTGGCAATAGCAATGAACGATTAATTTATTCATCGGTTTTACCACTATCTAGTGATTTGAACTACATCAAATTAAATCAATTTGATTTTGACGGAAAAATGCAAGTTTTTGGTCCGTTCAATATAGATTGTAATGACAATTCAACTGATATAAGCGTATATCCTAATCCAGCTAGCGATAAACTTAACATTCAGTTGGAAAATAAAAATGCAGATTCGGATGCAATTATCTCGTTGTACGCTACAAACGGTCAACTTGTAAAATTGAGTAATGTTCCATTCTTAAGAGGAAACAATTCATATGTTCTAGATTTGGAAAATGAATTCAAAGGAGTTTATTTTATTGAATTTACGTCAAATAAAACTTTACAAAGGAAGAAAATCGTAATCATGTAAGCCTACTACTGATTCGATGAAAGGAGGCTATGTCAATGATGTAGCCTCTTTTTTATTCTGGATAACATGTATTTTCATACCAAACACAAAAGTTTTCTTAGGAATATAACATTAACTTCGCGTAGGAAATTTATCTCTTATTGAAGTAAGACTTTGAATTTCTCTGGAAAATCAAAAAATGAGAGTACTTCTTTTATGTAATAAAGCTCCTTTTCCGCCAAATGATGGAAGTAGTATTGCTATTTATAACATGGCAAAAGGACACGAGGAGAATGGTGTTGAGTTACATATTTTCTCAATTAATACGAAAAAGCATTTCAAATCAGATAGTGAAGTAAAGCAAGGATTTTCAAATAATACGAATTACAAGTCTGTTTATCTAAATACGAATCCAACTTTTTTAGGTGCCTCACTCAATCTATTCTCCAATCAATCCTATTTTGTTTCAAGATTTTTTAATCCGAAAGTTGTTCCAGAGTTGGAGTCAATGTTACAAGAAACGGATTTTGAAATTATACAATTGGAGGGTTTATTCATGGCTACTTATATTCCAGTAATTCGAAAACTAAGCAAAGCTAAGATTGTTCTCCGTGCCCATAACATCGAATATTTAATTTGGGACCGATATATTTCAAAGACCAATTCCTGGGTTCACAAAATCTATTTAAAAATTCAAACAAATCGACTTCGAAAATTTGAGCTGACAACTTTTAAAGCTGTTGATGCGATTGTTCCGATTACAAATGCGGATGCTGGGATTATTAAAGAATTTTCTAATTCTCCTATTCATACGGCAATTACAGGAGTTGATTTAAATAATTATAAAAAAAGTAAATCTTCAGAATTCGATCCCTATTCCATATTTCATTTCGGTTCTATGGATTGGATTCCAAATCAGGAAGCCGTAGATTGGTTTCTTGAAAACTGTTGGCCAATAATCCGTAGGCAAGTTCCAAATGCAACATTCATAATTGCAGGAAGAAGTATTCCAAAACGATATAAACAACTTGCATCCGATCGGATTGTTATTCGCGAAAATGTTCCTGATGCTGCTGATGTTTATAATCAATTCAATGTGATGATCGTTCCAGTTTTGTCAGGAAGTGGAATGAGAATAAAAATTGTTGAAGGGATGTGCTACGGGAAAGCCATTGTTTCAACTCAAATTGGCGCCGAAGGTATAAATGCCAAACATGGAAAGGATATCCTACTCATTGATGAACCCAGTGAATTCGCAAATGCGGTCATCAGGCTTTTGAAAAATGAAAGTGAAAGACTTGAATTAGAGGGGAATGCAATTACTTTTGCGAAGCATAATTTCGATTATTTACCAATTTCAAAAAGACTTTTAGAATTTTATAAACAATTGATTCAAACTGCATAAATGATTATCGCTTGGTTTATTTTGGTATTCAGTGTGTTGATGATTCTGCATACATACTTAATTTATCCGTGGTTAATTCAACATGTAAGAAAATTTAAATCTCAGCCAATTCAATATGCTACCCAAACATATCGGGTGGCTGTGCTAATTGCAGCGTATAACGAGGAAAAAATTATTGGAGAAAAGCTTTTAAGCGTTTTGAAAAATGTTCCTCAAAATGCCGAGCTCGATGTATTTGTTGGTTCCGACGCTTCAACTGATTCCACCAACGACATAATAGAAGATTTGCAGAAAGATTATTCTAATTTACAGCTGGTGCATTTTGAGGCAAGAACCGGTAAGGCTAATATAATTAATTCGTTAGCCGAAAAAATGGATTATGATGTTTTTATCCTGACTGATGCCAATGTGCTATTTGATAAGGATACAATTAGTGAGTTGTTACTTCCATTTGAAGACGCCAATATAAAAATGGTTTGCGCAAATATTCTTAAACGAACGAAGAGTGAATCGACCTTTGAGAACATAGAGAAATCATACATAGATAGGGAAAATAGCATTAAACTCGCTGAAAGTGAACTTTGGGACTTAGTAATGGGTGCGGAGGGAGGTTGTTATGCAATTAGAAGTAAATCATACGAACCTGTTCCTAAAAATTTTTTCATGGACGATTTTTTTATGACGATGCAGGTTTTAGAAAAAAAAGGAAACGTTGTTTTTCGTGAAAAAGCAATTTGTTTCGAAGATATTCCAGATAAGGCTATTGAAGAATTTAAACGAAAAATTAGAATCTCAATTGGGAATTTTCAAAACTTGGTTCGCTTTAAACATTTGTTGTTACCAATTTGGAGCAAGGTTGCTTTCGCGTTTTGGTCTCATAAAGTATTACGCTGGTTAACGCCTTTTTTCCTCATCTTAATTTTCGCTAGTTCCATTATTCTTGCGACGTGCCATTCGTTTATGCTTGTTATCGTAATTGTCCAAGTCCTTCTATTCCTGAGCCCATT
>JACCDP011517885.1_pt1 | contig 14269 bp, 13 predicted proteins | sample 7445841 | NCBI WGS metagenome assembly JACCDP01 (sample SAMN15323441, study PRJNA562643) | freshwater metagenome | isolation source: river surface water | place: USA:Blue River Watershed | collected 2017-08-17
ACTCCGCATAGTGTCCGACACGTCCCTAGTTCTGACGCGGGGTGGAGCAGCCCGGTAGCTCGTTGGGCTCATAACCCAAAGGTCGTAGGTTCAAATCCTACCCCCGCTACCAATACATCTGAAAAAATGAAAAGCCTCGGATCGCAAGATCCGGGGCTTTTTGCTTATCGGGCCATGCGAGGCCACGCGGGGCCTGGCTCATGCGCACTTTCCGCCCCCCTCTTCAGATGTCTTTTTTGTGTCTTTTTAAGACTCCATCTCCAGCTAAAATCGAGATAACGCAGTGATGGTTCCCCGAGGCACCAGGTAAATGGCGATTCGGCGAGCCTCAAATCAAATAGGTTTGAGTTCTGCCCTCCGAAAGACACAAAAAAGACATCTGAAGAATAGGCGTGGTCGCAGCTGGACTGCCTAAGCCAACCACCCAACGCATCGTGAACGCGTACGCGAGAGAGCGATCATGCGAGGCCGCAAGGGGCCAAACACTACCCCAGGCTGGAGCGGGTAACTCGGATCGCGCCTCGCTCACGACCTCAATTCTTCGCCCTCGCCCGTTTCACCCACCAAACCCACTTGTGAGAAAGGGTGTTTGTTTCAGCATCCTCCCACTGAACCTCACTATAAATCGACCGAGCCGTCTTCAAATCGCAGATCCCTTTCTCAAAACAAGCTACCTGCTTTTCATCCCACTGTTTTGCACGGGCCGCAGCCGCCAACTTGAAGGCTTCTGCTCTTAAAGTACCCAGCTTTAAATAAAGGGGATCGCTCACTTTGAGGACACCCGCTTCCAAGGCTCCCTCGATCAAAAATATTTGCACCTTAATATCGGCCAATCGCGGAGGACTGTCCGCTCGAACCAGTAAGTTCAGAAGGGCACTCAGCACCCGCTTCTTTTCCACCGCAGAAAAATCCTTGGCCGTCCAAACACTTTTGACCAAACTGAAAAGGGTAAGAATCGCGCAGGGGGGCCGACGAGAAAACTCATCAATGGCCTTCTTTACCTCATCTACCGAGGAATCCCTTTCTAAAGACCTCATCGGTGGGTCTGATAGAACAGGGTATGCAGCCACCAGTTGCGCCACCTCAGCAGGAACATGCCCCTTTTTCAAAATGAGAACATCACGGCGACTCGAAGCCTCCTCGTCCATCACGGTCAGCACTTTTTCGCGCCATGCTGTGCACTCTTGGGGCCGTTCGTCCGCCAAAACTATTTTCGGAAACACTGCCCACGCAAGAAATAGAACCCAAGTGTTTCTCAACTGGCACCCCCGTTTGACGTACCGTCCAACGCAAAAAAAGATCGGTTAACGACCGCTTGGAAGCGTAAACTTCAAAGCATCCTCATTGTTCCTAGAAACAGAGACGAAGTCTACTTTTGCACAACCGTTAAACATCCTTAACCCTATCGAATTATACCCACCCATGCCGACGCACAAAATCTTCAAGATGAGCTTCGCCAGCGTCTATCCGCTTTACGTAAAAAAAGCGGAACGGAAGGGTCGAACCCAAAAAGAGGTCGACCAGATTATCCTCTGGCTCACGGGCTATACCGCCGCCGGGCTTAAGAATCAGATCAAAGCCGAAGTGGATTTCGAGACATTCTTCGCTGAAGCCCCGAAGATGAATCCGAAAACCTCTCTCATCACAGGCACCGTATGCGGGGTGCGCGTCGAAGAAGTCGCGGATCCTTTGATGAAGAAAATTCGCCTGCTCGACAAGCTCATTGATGAACTCGCCAAAGGCAAAGCCATGGAGAAAATCTTAAGAAGCTGAGCCGTTACGGCTCTTTCATTCACTGTTTCTGAAGGACCATTTCCCAGTTGTAGTATCCAGGAATCGGGATTCGAATGCGGCGCAGGGTCTGAAGCCAGCTCTTTTGATAGAGTCCGCGCGCGACGTGCGCAGGGAAAAGCCGACGCAAAATAAAGTCAGACAGAGGGAACCAGAAAAGCTCCTTCCGCGCTTCCAAGATCTTCAAACCTGCCGCCTGGGCGGGGCCGAGAAGCTCACTATCCTTTCGATATTCCCGCAGATGAGTCGGATCCATCACCCAGTTTCCGTTACAGCGGTAAAAATACCAGCCGTACCACTTCTTAAACACGGTCGAGAGATAGACTTTACCGTCGGGCTTCAGGACACGATGAATTTCCCTGAGCATACTGTCTTGCGAGGGAACGTGCTCGATGACTTGTGAGGACACCAGTAAATCGACCGATTCCCCAGGAATCATCGAAATCGTTTCTGAGCTGGTGACATGACATTCGAACCGCGGATCGATGGACTGGGCCACTTCGATGCGGGATTCAGACAAGTCGACCGCGATGACCTGCTTATCCTTCAGCAGCCCGCGGCTTTTCAGCGAGCGCAGAATCCAGCCGTCCCCACAGCCCAGATCCAACAAAGTTCGCCAAGAGTCCCGCCCCGCAAGACTGAGCAAAAGGGCTGGCGGCTCATCGACATAGAAATGGACGTGTTTTGCGTATTCCTCAATATCCATGAAGCCCCCCACAAATGAGTCGAAAGATAGTTAGTCCGATTGACTGAAAACAGTCAACGCTCTGCCCAGCGCTCCATCTCACAATAAGTCGGACGCTGCTGCTCGGGTGAAAGCACCATCGGACGAAGGCCACGGAAATTAAGAAGCGCTAAAAGAAGCTGAAGCGCGATCAAAGAAAAACCCCACGCGCGAAAACGCCCCGACAAAGCCGTTCCCAGAGTGCGGCAGCCCAGCAGCGCCCAAGGAAGCGCAATGGGAAGGGTGTAATAGTCGTGAACGAAATTCCCTTGGCGAACCAGGAGCCAATACGGAAGCGCACTAAGCGCCCAAACCGTGAGAAACCCATCTGCATCGTGCAATCTCTTTTCGCGAAGCGCACGAACGAGGCCCGGAATGGCCGCAAAAAACAGAGGTAACCCCACCCCTTTAATGGCAAGCCACGTGAAGATTCGGGACCAATAAGGAACGGAAAGAAGAAGCCCAAAGCCGCCGGAGTGCCGATTCTCGCCCACACTCCCAAACTGAAAGGGACTGGGAATGTCGGCACGCTTGACCACGATCACCCAAACCAGAAAGGGCAGCACAATGAAAGCGAGCTTTGTCCCCACTGCAGCCAGCCCACGAATCCACTCACCCCGGTTCTGAAGCCGCGGCTGAACCTGGACCCAGAACTCCCAAGCCAGCAAGGAAGCGACTGCCAGGCCCGTCAGCGCCTTCGCCGTCACGGAGAGAGTAAAAAGAGCGGTGGCAAAAAACCGATGGCGTCGCCAAAGGGCCCAAGCCCCCCACGCCAAAAGAGCGGTCGCAAGCAGATCGGGCAAATGCTGAATGCTGTAACGAAGAAAAACAGGAACCGTCGCTGCCAAGAGCGCCAAAATCCAAGTGTCGCGCTCGCCCAGTCGCCACTCGCGAATCCACTTGAGAGCGACCCAAGCCAAGAGTGAAAACGCAAGAGAGGGAACGAGCGCACTTTGCCCAGGCCAAAACTTCAAACCCCAAGCGGCCAAGAAATGAAACACCGGTGGCTCTTCCACCCAAGTCCGAACGGGCACGCAAGGCAAGGTGGTGGAAAGCCAGTTCCACGGGTTTTTAGCGAGCGCTTCCGAGATCGAAAACGCAAAGAACTGCTTGATCACTTGCCCCTTCAGCAAGGCCTGCGAGGAAGCAAGAAGTGCCCCCAAAAAACAGACCACTGGCCAAGCCAAGTCCCAGCGCCCAGGGCGGCGCACAGTACCCAAGGCAAGATTCGGGGCTGGATCGCTCATGGTGACCACAAGCTAGCACGCCCCCAGGTCACCGAAAAGGCGCCAATGAAGTCACGTCAGATACCCGCGAGCGAAGCCCGATTGGGAGCCGGAGTCGGCGATGGACCAGTAAGTTCCTTTTCTACTTTCCTGTATTGGTCACCCACCACACCATTGACTCTGTACAAACTAGCCGGCCAGATTTCGAAACCTTTCCAAAACTTTATCTCTTTCGACCTTCCCTAAACGAAGTTCAACAGCCAATTCCCGAATGGATCGCCCCTTTATCCCCGACAAATCGAGCATATCCACGATGGCAGCAACACCCAACAATCCGTCTTCGATGGGCTTCAAACTCCCTTTCGAGTCCGTCATCCCTTCTAAGAAATGCGACCCAAATAATAGAAAGTCTCTCAGTGTAGGCGGGGCGGTGCCGAAAGCGGTGTCACGAGCAGCATTTGCTAGAGCGTCGCGTTTGCTCCGGACCTCCGATTCGTCCACTTGAGTCACAGCTTTAAGGAATTCATCAGAGAGCGAATAAGTGTGTTCTCCCAAATAGCCTGCCATTTTCCAGCTGGATCGGTGCGCTTCCTCCGTGGCACTTCGCAGTTCATGAGCCTCGCGTACAAGGCCTGCGAGGGCTTGATCATGGTACTCTTTAATGACTCGGACACTTTCTTTAAAACTCAAAAGGCCTGTCCACTCCGATCCGTCCGATCGACCTGCCTTTCGCTCCTCGTCAATGACGCTTTCAATCATCTCCAATAAATCGGAAAGAGAACGATCCTCAGGACTTTGGAAGTGCGATAACCCCAGCGCGAATTTAAGAACCTCATTGAGTTCTAACTCTTGCCCCTCTTTAACTGGAATCCTGACATCTCGAACACTGACGCCGTTCCGCTCTTGTATGAAAACGAGAGGCGCACCTTTCGGCCGGTTGAAGCCCATGAACGGCAATAGATAGACCCTCGAACGATCTTTTAAAACAGAACAAGCGAACTGACTATCGGCAGACTGAGCGGACAGAGTCCCCTCCATGCCAGAGAAATCAATGGCCGACTTTTTTGAATCTGTCGGTGTCACCTGAGAGAGCACAGAAATCCGCTTAAAGGTATTCTCCAAATCAGCTTCAAGCAATTTGACAGCAGAACGCTGTTCATCAGTCCCAGCACTCTCGCGCATCATAGGGACTGCATAAGTACCTAGCCAATGGAGTCCATTTTTCAAATTCTCAGCCTTTTGCGTATTCCTGGCGACACTCAGCTGAAAATCGATTTTCGTTTCTAGCCTAGAAATCAAATCTCGAAAGAAGAATGATCGATTTCTAAAAATCAGGTCGGAACGAACACGGTCTAAAACATTTTGATCTGACTGATTACGTTTTTCATCAACCAAAAGGTGATAGTATTTTTCTGAGACTTCTTTTCTGAAACTGATTTCACCAGAGAGAGTCTTCAAACGTCTTCTGATTCGAAACACGTACCCTCGTACCGCGGCACTCGACTCGACGTGCGCGCGGAATAAGGAAACACAATCTCGCGAAGCAGCTTCAAGGCCCAGTACAACGCGATCCATTTCAATGATGCGTGACTCGACCAGCCTTAACTGCGTAGAAACCTGCTCCGACCAAACCGAAAATTCCCCTCGGACTCGTGCCGAATCGGTAATCATTTTTTCAAAAAAACCAGAGCCTATCGATGGCTCTTCCACCCTGGGGAGATTCACAAGGAGCGAATTTACAAGAGCCAAATCGGTCAAAAGACTTTGCCACTTGAGTCTCACGTCCCTGATCGACTCCATCCGATCACTCAATAGGCTTTGATAGGAACGATGCAGATCCGTAACAGTATGTGTCTCCGCACCATACGGATTTTGGTCAGCCCAACACGGCCTCACCGTTACTAGACCAGCCACCGAGAAAAGGACTAACGCGACTACCGATCTCATCATACTGCCCGACCTTAACGACAATTATCGTTGCCGCGATTTCTAACTCGGTTCTCATAATCTTCCCAGCCGTCTCGATTCGCGCGGCAATAGGGGTGATCATCACAACACTCTAAGAGGATCGCCGTCTCTTCATGACGTGATTCCAGGGATAGGTAACGCGAATTCGCCCGATCCCGAATTGCTCTCTGATCATCTAAGTAAGTTTTCCACTCCTCGTATCCCGATTGATTTTTAACAATGTTCTCAACTAAACCGGCGCGATATTCTCGCGAGACTTCCAAGGCTCTCTTCAACTCATCTCGCAAGGATGAGAATTTGAGCTTCACCCAGTTCATTCGCGATTGAAGAAGCGATGAAACTTCGCGTTCCTTCAATTGACGCGTTTCGGACTGAACTACCGCAGCGATCAAGCTGATGAGATCTGGAGGGAGTTTCCCAGCCTCCGCCGAAAGAGTGCTCGTGCGGATTTTTTTGACAATTTCCTCAAATTCTCCCGGTTTGAGATTCCTCGACGCTGCCGCTTGAATCCGAACAAGAACTCTTCGCTCGAAGCGAAGAGCATCCCGATCGACCACGCTCAGGTCTGAGGCCAATAATTCAGTGTCAATTTCCGCCAGACGACTGGTTACACCCGCTAAAGAACCCCCCAGGTAGTCGCGAAGCGATAATAGTGCTTTACCGCTAGACTCCAGACTGAAGGCGGAGAAGGACTCGAGCTCTTTTAGGGCCTGATCAAACTTGTCGCCCAGAGTTTCGTCCAAGACTGCGATGATCTTCTCCTTCTCAGGAATTTCCCGACTTAAGTTTGCAGCCGTGGTTCTTTCCGTGCTGAGAATTTCGGTATACCTGCTGAGCATCCACAAATTGGTATCCAAGACACCCTGTGCAGCTGCAGCCTGAGCCCGCAATGAATCCATCTCGTTCTTAAGGGCGGTCCGCTCGCGTCCATATTGCCCTCTACAGCCTTCGATAAACCCCCCCCGCCCAAGACATCCAATACGGTCGCGAGGGGCAGCCGGAGCAACAACTGGTACGGGAGCTGCGGCAGTCGCATCTGCCACGATTACCCACGAACCGAGAACCAAAACGGGACCTACTGCCAAACGAAAAAAGACATTCATACGGATACTCCTAGGACGCCCCATCAGCAATCCGCGTGCCGCACCGCAACAAACTCACTTCTGCAAGCCCATTCATTGGACGCAAGAATTTGAAATTATTGAAATTATCCAAACCTGAAAAGAACATCACCATGGCACACCGAAAGCAAGAACCGTCCGGGCTGTGTAGGTAATTACCTACAGGTGATGTAGGCGGCCACCTACATCGCTAGTGAGGTTCCTCACCTCCTGCTCATCAAAGTCTTCAGCGGCAAATCTGCTCTAAATTTCACCCAACGCGATCTCAATCCGAGGTCGCATGAAGCACTTTTTCAGCAAGCCGTCGCAGCGCAAGCAAATCGGAGCCAGGCTTCAAAGCCTCCCGAAAAAGGGAGTCCGCTTCCGCATCGTTTTCCTGAAGCCAGCGAAAGGCCTCTTTCGGGCCTAAATACCAGAGAGTTCGAAGCGAAAAGTAAGCCTCAAGAAGATCGGTTTGGAGCCAGGCTCGGCGGTACCAGGACTCTAGGTCCCCTCGCTCAACGCGAGAAAGAGTCTTTTCAATCCAGACTCGCAGGGTGTTGCGCTTGTCATCCGTGAGCGCCGCCGGGCCTTTTGCAAAAATCTGATCAAGCGCACCAAGAAGGCGGTTACCAATTCCTTCTTTTTCACGAAGGATCGTCCCCTTCCTGAGTCGCAAAAACTCAAGCTCCCGCCCCGGCACTTCACGTGTGGGATAAATCCACGCATCCACAAAGCGCCCCTCCAGGACGTACGAATCCGAGAACCGCTCGCCTTCGTCGCGAAAACCCACCAAATCGTAATCACTCTCGTCGGTAAAATCGCCGCGACTTCGGGAACCGTAAAGAATCACGGTATGGCAGCGATGAACTTCCACCAAACGACGAAAAGCGCTTTCAAGGACCGGATCACTCATTCACACACTCTCGCAGGGTAGATGAAGTTCTTCTACCCTCCCTCACCCTCTGCGGCGGCGCATCTGCTCCCACTGATCGTCGCTTAAGCTTTCTAGGAAGTTGAACTCGCCTGCGCCTTTCAGCCACTCACCACCGTCGATCGTCACCACTTCGCCATTGATGAAGCCTGAACCGTCGCTCATCAGATAAGACGCAAGATTCGTCAGCTCGGGATGCTCGCCGAAACGTCCCAGCGGATTGCGCGCGAGCATTTTTCCTTCCGCATCTTCGCCCGGAATCAAGCGCTTCCAAGCGCCCGGCGTGGGGAAAGGGCCTGGTGCAATCGCGTTCGAGCGAATGCCCCGACCACCCCATTCCACGGCCAAGCTTCGGGTCATCGCAAGCACTCCCGCTTTTCCCATCGCCGAAGGAACCACATACGCCGACCCGGTCCACGCATAAGTCGTCACAATGTTCAAAATCGAAGCGCGGCGTTTTTCAGCGAGCCACTTCTTCCCACACGCCAAAGTCATGTAAGCCGTGCCGTGAAGAACGATATTCAAAACCACGTCCATCGCACGATGCGAAAGATCTTCCGTTCGCGACACGAAATTTCCGGCCGCATTGTTCACGAGCCCATCCAAAGCGCCGGCTTCCCAAATCCGGTCCACCGCTTCTTCGATGGCTTTGGGATCGCGAATGTCGCAAGCCACGCACTGCACTTCCGCGCCGCCGGCTTCGCGCACTTTCTTCGCCGTCTCTTCCAGAGCTTCGGCGCGCCTCCCCACCACCACGCACTGAGCGCCCAGTTCAGAAAAGCGCAGCACCATGGCTTGCCCCAAGCCACTTCCACCGCCGGTCACCAAAATTCGCTTTCCTTTGAGAAGATCAGGTTGAAACACGCATCACCTCATTCAGGGGGTTTTGGGTTGAAGGGCCTGCTGAAACGCACCGCGCACATCGAGCGGAACTTTCAAGCTTTCCAAATTTTCATAAAGAGTCAGGAGACTGATCCCTAAAACAAAAAAGTCAGGATGAAGCTTCACTCCGGCGCCTGCGCACGCTTCAAAAACTTTTCCGAAAGTGGCCTGAAAAGTCTTCAAACGAAAATCAACGGCCGATTGATCGCCTGCCCCGAAATGCGCTCGGAACGCTTCCGTCGCAGATTCCAGCCCCAGCGCCTTCAGCGACGCCAGAAAAAGCGCGTCGTCGCCGCCGTAAAACCCGCGGTACACCCCGCGAATCCCTTCGGCGAACTCAGGCGAAACGTCATAAAACCAAACCTGGGGGCTCCAAACCAAACTGTTCCCCTGCCAACTGGGGAAGGCATCGGGGCGGAAATCCAAGATCCAGGTCGAGGATTCCAGGATTTGCCTGAAAAAATGCTCCAAAACCGCTCGTCCCACAGCAGCGGCCTCGTCCGTGCGGTCGACGGGCCTGCCCCCCTTCGGGTCAAGAAGCCCCTGTTTACGCTGACCCCAGCGCTCCAGATCCTTGCGATTCTGAGCCAAGCGATTGGCCACCGAAATCAGGTGCAGCGGCTGGGCCACGCTCCAGAACTGGGGGGAAACGAACTCCAGAAGCCCCTTAAGTTCTGAATTCGCCAACAAGTATTTCAACATTCCAGAACCGCTTTCATGGGAACTCCTCTGAGATTCCTCTCCACCTGAGCAGGGCAGTCCGGCTTTTCCGGAACCCCATCTTGCCATCATTTCGGTAGAGGAACGCTCCGTTCCACGTTACGGTGAAAGGCACCTATGGAAAAGCTTAAGAATCTCTTCAAGGCAAAAGCCGATCAGCTCGGCTCGGAAATTAAGGACCTCCTCAAAGAACACGGCACCAAGCCCATCGGTGAAGTTCAACTCGCGCAAGCGTTTCAAGGCATGCGCGGCATCACCGGCATGGTTTACGAGACGTCGCTGCTGGACGCCCACGAAGGCATCCGCTTCCGCGGCTTCACGATTCCCGAGCTTCAAGCGAAGCTCCCCAAAGCACCGGGCGGCACCGAACCCCTTCCCGAAGGCCTGTTTTGGCTTTTGTTGACGGGTGAAATTCCCACGGAAGCCGACGTAAAGGGCTTGACCGAAGACTGGCGCTCGCGCTCGAAAGTTCCGGCGCACGTTTTCAAAGCCATCGACGGACTTCCCGTTGAAACTCACCCCATGACCCAGTTCGGTGTGGGGATTCTGGCCCTTCAGACCGAATCGCAATTCGCCAAGAAGTACGCCGAAGGCGTGAACAAGAAGGACTACTGGTCCTACTGCTACGAAGACTCGATGAACCTGATCGCGCGCTTGCCGGAAGTGGCAGCGTACGTTTATCGCCGCAAGTACAAAGGTGGTCAGGCCATTGCTTCGAACCCGCAACTGGACTGGGCAGGAAACTTTGCTCACCTCCTGGGCTACGGCTCCAATGCTGGCTTCACGGACTTGATGCGTCTGTACCTGACCATCCACGCCGATCACGAAGGCGGAAACGTCTCGGCACACACCGTTCACTTGGTCGGCTCGGCTCTGAGCGATCCGTACCTGGCCTTTGCTGCAGGCATGAACGGTCTGGCAGGCCCGCTCCATGGCCTGGCCAACCAAGAAGTGATCAAGTGGATTTTCGAAATGCAGAAAGCTCTCGGAACGGAAGTTCCTTCGAGCGAGCAAATCGCGGAATACGTGAAGAAGACCTTGAGCGAAGGCAAAGTGGTTCCCGGTTACGGTCACGCCGTTCTCCGGAAAACCGATCCGCGCTTCTCGGCACAAGCTGAATTCGCGAAGAAGCACATGCCGAACGATCCCTTGGTCAAAACGGTCACGAATATTTTCGAAACCGTACCGCCGATCCTTTCGAGCTTGGGCAAAATCAAAAACCCCTGGCCGAACGTCGACGCTCACTCGGGCGCCCTGCTCGTTCACTACGGAATGAAAGAGTACGAATACTACACCGTGCTCTTCGGCGTGAGTCGCGCCATTGGCACCTTGGCCGCTTTGGTCTGGGACCGCGCTTTGGCCTTCCCGCTCGAGCGTCCGAAGTCAGTCACCACGGCTGCCGTCAAGGCTTGGCTGAAGGGTGAAGAGCAGATTTGGGGCGAATAATCCCAGAATCCGTTTCTTGAGCTTTTGCAAAGTCCGGCTCTCCTCGGGGGAGCCGGACTTTGAATTTTGCGCCCTGTCCAAGACCTTTGCTTTCCGCTGAAATTCCCCCGCCCAGACTGATTAAAATGCCTTGAGCGATGAAAAGCCCAAGGCCTAGGCCTTCCCGCTGACCTCCGGCCGCATGAGTCCCTGCGCTTTGCCAGAATCGCTCAAAGAGGTGCGGAATCTCAGATGGGTCAATCCCCTTGCCTTGGTCTTCCACCTCAATCCAAACCCAGTTCTCATCGACCCCGGCTCTGACCCAAATCTGCGCGCCTGCCGGACTGAACTTGATGGCGTTGTGCAGGAGGTTTGAAAAAACTTGAGCCAAGCGCACTTCATCGCTCCAGATCAATGGAAGATCTGAAGGAAGGTCGAAGCGGCATTCCAAGCGCTTACCCCTCAGCAAGCGCTCCAAGCCCGAAACCACGCTCTCCAGAAGCGGAATCAAATGAACATGGCTGAAGCTGACTTGGAATTTCCCCGACTCCATCCGAGTCAGATCGACCAAGTCGGAAACAATCCGGTTCATTCGAAGTGCCGAGCGCTGAATCAGCTCACAGCTCGACAGCACCGAAGACAGCGGGTTCCGAAGTTCGTGAGAAACGAGACTCAACGTTTCCTCGCGCCACCGGCGATCGGATAAGTCGAGGTGAATCCCCACAGCCCGAAGCGGCGCACCATCGGGCGACCGATCCACGACTCGACCGCGGTCCAAAATCCACTTCCAGTCTCCATTCCGAGTCCGCACCCGATGCTCGGTCTCGTAGACAGGAATTTCTCCGGCCAAGTGCTTTTGGAGAACTTGATTCACGAGGGGCAGATCGTCCGGATGGACAAGCAGTGCCCAAGACCTGACATGGGGCTCAATTTCCCCTCGGCGGTAACCCAACATCGATAGCCAGCGATCACTAAAGTAGACATCCCCCGAAGCGACATTCCAGTCCCAGATGCCTTCTTCGGCGGCATCCATCAGGACGCGCAGCACGGCAGATTGCGTGTACTCAGGCGGCTCCTGCATTCTCAATCAGCTTACCCTTCGGCTCGCTGCGGCCGAAAGGAAGGGTGCGGCGACACTCACCCCTCACCTGCCCCCTATCTGCTCACGCTTGGCTCGCGTGAAGGCTACTTGACCCAGTGCGGCTCTGTTCGCGCTTCTCTCTCGACACCCAAGACCGGCACTAGCGAAGGATTTCCTCCGGTGGTAGTTCCTGCCGCATGAAACCGATTACCGCATTGTTTTGGGCCGCCACCGCGCTTGCTGCAGTTTCTCTCGTAATGATTCTCGTCACCACGCTTGCGCCTTCTAAAAATCCAAACGCCACGAGCCCGGCACACATTCCCGTCCCTGCCGAGCTTGCAACGCCCACCGTTCCACCTGGAACCACTCACTAAACGAAATTGTCGCTCCATTTTGGAAAGCGCATTTTTCAGGGCTTTTTTTGCGTCTGCGAAAAAAATGCATTGCAGGAGCCGAAAAAGGCCTCTAAAACTTCTTTTCAGGAGATCCAACAAAAATGGCAAAAAAAGCGAAAGCTAAGTATTCGTTCCTGAACGAAGTGCAAGAAGGCCTGCTGGCTTGCGCCACTGTGTCCCGCAGCGGCGAAGTGAAGATCAAGCGCTCCGAGCTGAAGGCCTGCCTCGAGAAAGCTTTTGAGAACGGCATGAAAGCTGCCGCCGGCGGTGAGCGTGTTCGCTTCCCTGTGATCGGCGCTCTCGCCCGTCGCGAAGTCAAAGCCCGCAAAGCTGGCAAAGGCATCAACCCCTTCACCAACGAGCCGATGGACATCAAAGCTCGTCCGGCCAGCAAGAAGCCCCGCTGGAGCTTCCCGAAGACCGTGAAAGAAACCTTCGCTAACAAGCGTTTCTGGTAATTCTTTCGGCCCAATCGGCTGATTTTGAACGCCATGCCCCTTGCGGGCATGGCGTTTTTGTTTGAAGCTCCTGCGTCATGAGACTCGTCACTTTCGAAAACTCCGCAGGCAAGCCGCGTGTCGGCATCCACACAGGCCCATTGGGTCAAGGCAAGATCACCGATGCGGTGCTAGCTGCTAAGAGCCTCGGCCGGCACATGGGAACTGACGACCTGAGCCTACTTCAAACCATCGAGCGCTGGAGCGAACTGAAGGGAATCTTTCAAACCGTGCAGGAAGCCGCCGAAGCAGGCCGCACCAGCGAAGGCGAGACCTTCGAGGAATCGAAAACCAAACTCCTTTCGCCGCTGCCCCGCCCCGTGTCCATGCGCGACGGCTACGCTTTCCGGCAGCACGTCGAAGCCGCGCGCCGCAACCGGGGCGTGCCGATGATTCCCGAGTTCGACCTCTTCCCCATCTTCTACTACACGAATCATCTGCAGGTTTCCGGCCCGGGTCCCATCTCTGTGCAAAAACAAGCGCAAGTGCAGCTCGATTTTGAACTCGAAATCGCCGTGGTGATGGGAGCAGGCGGAAAAAACCTGAAAGCTTCCGAAATCGACGAAAAGATTTTTGGCTACACCATCATGAACGACTGGTCGGCCAGGCACCTCCAGATGGAGGAAATGAAGCTGAACCTGGGCCCTGCCAAAGGAAAGGACCTGTCCACTTCCTTGGGGCCTTATCTGGTCACGCGCGACGAACTGAAACCCTGGCGCGAAGAGAGCGCAAACGGTGAGCGCTACAACCTTCGCATGCGTTGCTCGGTGAACGGAAAACAGGTTTCAGATGGCAACGCCCGGGACATGACCTGGACGTTCGCGCAAATTCTCGAGCGCGCCGCCTACGGGGTTGAACTTCATGCAGGCGAAGTCATTGGTTCAGGCACGGTCGGAACGGGCTGCTTCCTTGAACTGAACGGTTCGAAAATCACCGATAACCAGTGGCTGAAGCCCGGCGACGAAGTGATTCTTGAAGTCGATGGCCTCGGAAAACTCGTCAATACGATTGTCGACGGCGGCCCCTAAGGAGGCTTTCAGTCATGGAAGAAACCACTCGGTTCAAGCTCTACCACTACTGGCGAAGCTCGAGCTCCTGGCGAGTTCGCTGGGCCTTGGCCCACAAAGGAATCGAGACCGATTTCGTCGCGATCAATTTGCTCTCGGACGAGCCGGAAAGCCCAGCGCACCGAGCCCGAAACCCCATGGGCTTTGTGCCCGTCTTGGAAGTTCCAAACCCTGCAGGATCTCCGATCTACCTCGGTGAATCCCTGGCTATCATCGAATGGCTCGAAGAGATGCAACCCCGGCCTTCGCTGTTGCCACGCGACCCTCTCCTTCGGGCGCGAGTTCGCCAGCTTTCCGAGACCGTCAATGCCGGCATTCAGCCGCTTCAAAACCTCGGGCCCCAGTTCATGTATTCCGACGATCCGGAAAAACGGAAAACCTGGTGCCGCCACTGGATTGAAGCCGGGATGACGGCCTACGAGGCCATTTGCAAAGAGACGGCCGGACGTTTCAGCGTGG
>JACCDP011092167.1_pt1 | contig 14267 bp, 18 predicted proteins | sample 7445841 | NCBI WGS metagenome assembly JACCDP01 (sample SAMN15323441, study PRJNA562643) | freshwater metagenome | isolation source: river surface water | place: USA:Blue River Watershed | collected 2017-08-17
CAAAAACCATAAAAATCAACGAGTTAGGCTGTGCACAAGGCGCCGACCTGACTATAAATCTACCCTAATTTTTGACCAAAATGGAGCCTTCGTTGACCAAAATTTGACCAAGATGTCTGGGTCTCATTGGAAGGGGGGTAGGGGCTACAAATTCTCCAGATCCAAACCCCACCCCGGGGGTACCCCCCTAATTCGGTTGATGGTACCAAGCGCACCCCATACAGTCGATTCTGCTCAAAAGATTTACATTCCTCTAAAGTTACGGCTCATTTTTCCCTCGCTAAGCGATTTGGATTGACTATCATTAAATGATGAAAGCATTAGCCCTGATTCTTGTCGTAGTGGCTGGTAGTGCCCTCGCACAGAGTGGTTTACCCCCTTGTAATTCCAACACTACTGCAACAGCGATTTGGACGAATTGCTTTGGCATTCACAGCGATATCAACGGTAATAAATATGTCGGGGAGTGGAGAGATGGAACTTTTCACGGCCAAGGTACCACTATCTGGGCCACTGGCGACAAGCACGTTGGGGAATATGGTGATGGTAAACGCAACGGCCAAGGTACCCATACCTCTGTAAACGGTGATAAATATATTGGTACCTATAAAGATAGTAAGCGTAGCGGTTACGGTACCTTTTCCTCTGTAAACGGTGATAACTATGTCGGAGAGTGGAAAGAGGACTTACCTGATGGCCAAGGCACTTACGTCTTCGCCAGTGGCGATAAGTACGTTGGGGGATTCAAGGATGGCAAGCCTAGCGGTCAAGGTGCACTCATTTTCGCCGTTGGCCATGAGTACGTCGGTGAATTTAAGGATGGAAAGCGTTATGGCCAAGGAAATTTTAAATCCGCCAGTGGTGACATTTACGTCGGTGAATTCAAGGACGATAAGCCGCAGGGTAAGGGAACATATTATTTTCTAGCGGATAATGAACATAAGGGCGATAAATATGTCGGGGAGGTTGGGAACGGTCAGCCCAATGGCCAAGGCGTCTACACCTTGAGCAGTGGCGATAAATATGTCGGAGAGTTTAAAGATGGCAAAAGAAACGGCCAAGGTTTATTTACCTTTGCCAATAACAGGGTCCATCAAGAAGGCTTTTGGGAGAACCACAAATTTGTTCGTTCTGAGCGCATTCCTGATCACATTGCCGGAAGGAATTCCCAAACTACATCGCAGCCCTAGTCAGACCAAACTAACCGCAAGGCACTTCATAATTAGGCTGATGGTAACTAGCGAACCCCAAACACCTTTTTGCTCAAACAATGAAAGTTTTTAAAGAACAGTTGACTCTGCTGACTCTCTAGAGGTTTTTAACTGGTTGCTTTCGAATGATAAAAAATTTTGTTCTGGTTGTTATCCTTCTTACTGTTACTTCGGGAGCGCGTAGTGACTGGCCTCCTTGTGACCCAAAACGCTCTTTCGCTCAGTGGACAGATTGCTATGGGATATATTTACATCCCAATTCTGACCATCCTAATCACGTTGGCCTTAAAGCCTATAAGGGGTGGTTTAAAGACGGCCGTTTCAATGGCGAAGGAATTGCTGTTTACTCTCAAGGTAGGTATGTTGGCGAGTTCAAGGACGATAAGCGTCACGGACGGGGTACCTTCACCTTTACGGATGGTAGCCCTAGACTCGAGGGGAATTTTTTGAATGGCGCTTTCGTCGGTAGGGAACGCACCCTAGAACCTATTACTCGAGTAGATAACTCAACCCCCGAGTCCTCGATAGCCCCTAATCTCGATTCAGCAAAGACAAAATGCGCAGAATTAGGATTCAAACCCGGTACTGAGAAATTTGGCCAGTGCGTAATGAGGTTATTGAAGTGACTCGGATCGAATGCCTTAATCGAATGTCACTTGTCTCAACTCGTTCCTTGATGCTGTATTTTTTTGTGATTTTGATCCCAGGTTGCGGAACACCGGACCCGAACCTTCGTTATAGACTTCTTGAATTCAATGGTGGCATGCCGTATTGGAAAGGCAACAACGGAGCAGGCATATTAAATGCCGGTGTGGATGTTCCTGCTGAGCAGAGAATTAAGCGAATGGAGTCTCGTTGTGGTCAGATGAGTCGTAAATTGGATAGTTCGAGCATAAGGCTGGTAAAATGTTACGACGACAAAATTCTTTGTGAGTACTCTTATTACTGTACGGCTGATCCACTACCAAATCTTACGGTTCCCACGAATAATTACTCTGTCGGTCCCATGGAGTTTAAGCCAGCAGCACCAGCGCAGGATGAGCCCGCTAAGGCTTCCTTGGAAGATGCCAAAAACAAGTGCGTTGAACTTGGATTCAGGATTAGCACTGAGAAATTTGGAGAGTGCGTGCTTCGACTCAGTAAGTAGTCAGTTGCAGTTGGTGTGATCGCCGAAAGTATTACAATTCATGACTCTGCCATTGGGTAGTCGAATAGAGTGGCTTGTGGAAGGCGGGCGAGGTTTAGTAAGGGGAGCGCCAGTACCTAGGCTATTAACAGCGTCAGTCGGGGCTTGCCCACCTAACATTCGGAGACCCAACTCCAGTTGACGAAGGGAACGCTCTTTCTCTTGTCGGCGTTTTAATTCAGCAGCCTGTTCCTCGTAAGCGGCTAGTTCTCTCTGATAACGAGCCTGAGCGGCCTGCGCCCCTTTCTTGGCCATATCAATCTGCATACGGCAATTTGAGTAGCCTTCCTGCCCCGGTTTGAACCCATAGTTTTGACAGGTTCGATCCTCCTGAGAACCATCGCCCGATACCGCCGCTTGAGCGGGCTTCGTAGTAACCGCAGAATTAGTTACCGCCTTGGCGCCTCTACGCTCATATAAATCAAGTACACAGTTTGCGAACTTCTCTGTTTTTGGCTTGAACCCAATCTCTCGGCACGTCTGTTCCTGCGCCGATGTGTCGATAGCAAAAGCGGGCCAAGAACCAAAACTTAGCACTAGCGCAAATAAAATGAGGGTTATTTTGATACTCAAGCAACTCGCTCCGCAGGAGGGGTGGGTCTTAGTATCCGTCCTTTAAGGTCGCTACTCAACCCCCTGGAAGGGTACTGGCGGAGTCGAAGTCTCATCCATTCGCCTCGTAAAACTGCCCCGATAGTTGGCATTTGGAGCCCCATCAAGCCCCTAGATCTGCCGGTAAACCAAGGTACCCATGTATCTGCTTGTGCTATGCCGCGCTCCTCGTACAGTCTCTGTGCATAAAACGCATGCTCTTTTCTGGGGAGCGACGACTTTCCTTCAATAACCGGCTCTGGTTATCTATCATAAGGTAACGAAAGATATAGCCCCGAGACCTCTTCTAAAGCGGAGTTTCCTATCTAGGATATTGCTGCCCACACTGTTGATAAACTGCGAGCGCAAGCGTCTTATCCAACACAAGTTTATCTGACATCTCTCCTGCCTTCATAAGTTTCAGGCCGAAATCACCAACGCCGCCTGCTGATCCGACTGTCTTACTCTTACTCATGTCCAGTGCAATTTGCTGAATATCTTGCCCCTTGAGTAATCTCGCACTCACCTCACTAGCCAATCGCAAATCATCACACACATCCACGTCTCGTCTGTAAACAAGTTGTGGTTTTAGAGACTCCCTAAACTTCTCGATTGCGGTAGGCGCAGCGACCTCTGTTTGCTTGGCCCCGCTTACCAAAGCGAGTCTTGGGGCAGGCTGAGTTCCTAATTCGTAGAATTTGATAGTCCCGCTATCAGCGTATTTCTTCCATGATCGCTCGCCGCAGATTAATCGACCAGTGCGTTCATTTAAATAAAATTCATCCCAAACACTGTCAATCATTGCTGTTGCTCGAAACCAGTCCCCATCCGACAGATAGAGTCTACGTATTTCAGCAAGTTTCTTATACGCCTTTCGATTTGACCCTTCAATTTTTTCTTGGGTTTGTATCGTTACCTGCACTATTTCACATGTTTTTGGAATGCGCTCCGCTAACGTTCTGATAATAGCCCGCTCCCTATCGGGTATTGCATCGTTGGTCGTGAGGTCAGCAACCGAAACGCAACCGCTCAAAGAAATAGAGGCAACGAAAATGTTAATGACCGATTTGATCATGATGTCACCTCACCATTGCTAAACAAAGATTTTTCATATCAGACGACTGAATGCTGTAACAGTTGCTTCGCTGCTCACCCACCTGCGCTAGACACATATTCTTCAAGTCAGATGAACCGATTGAATAGCAGTTTGACCTCTCTTTCTTCACTAAGGCAAGACAAAGGTTTTTTGAATCTTGATTCTGTATGGAGTAGCAATGTGAGGGATTAGCGTAAGCAGAGATACACAGAATACTCAGCATTACTCCGAAAAGGATTTTCAATCTCACTTGGTCCCCCTTAATCCGTAATTCAATCTATCTTCAGTCGGTGGGATGATCCTGAATCGGTTTGCCTGTGACTGAATTTATCTTGGCCCCGGATTCATCGACAAAACAAGGTCGACACATCTTTTCACCGTCCCACTTCTGCCCACACCAACACTCGCCTTCAGCATTGATAATACAAGTACCACTCCCGCAACATCTGTCGTCATTCATATAATCTCCTGCGGTAGTAAATTTCAAGTCAACCATTTTCTTATCCTACTTAATTTACGATGAACTGCTTGCTGAGGTCATCTGGCGAAGAATTTTGGATTTTCTCTATAAGCACTTTCCATTTCTTGGAAGAACTCTTCGTAGCCCTCCAGACTATAAACTTTTCGGTTAATGTGACATAAAAGCCGATAACATCGCTTTAGTCGCTTGTGCATCAGCCAGTCATAATAATTTGCGACAATCCAGTTCATCTATTCCTGCCCCGAGAGGTGCCGCCTACGCTCCCAACATTTTCAAATTACCCAATTATGGTAATTAAAATATGGCCGCCCCTTGATTTGCGAATAAGTCCCTTAGTTTTATTAACTCAGGTGTAGTGAAAGTAGCCCCGCCCTTTAGCAATGCTAATTCCGCATTTTTTACGGCACTGATAAATGTCATATCACTACGCCTTAGGGCGGCTATCTGACATGCATACATAATCAAATTTGCTTGCTTGTCTAATACTTTTACTTTTGATGTGTTAGACATCTGATCAAAGCCTCGGCCAATGGCCATCGCTAGTTCTTGATCACTGAGTTTGCTCATATTGTTATTAGAAAAAATGGCACATAAGTTCTTTATAAAAAATACTGCCACTTGATCGTTAGATGCAGTTGGCCAGAAAAACTTGATCATTTGGTTGGGCTCCTCCCCCTGAAAAAGGTCAACTTGGGTTAGACACTATTTGGTCTTGCTTATACCCACATAAACTCCTTAACGTTCAAAGCCGGTCTCAACTGGACTCTTTATTCGCGGATTAACTCTTGTTACCTATTTGGCATCCTTCCGCCCGCTTTTAGACACTCTTCTAAGTTGTTGTAAGCGGTAAATTTCTTGGTCTGTGCGTAATAAGAACTCTTGCTTTTCTGATGGCAGATCCCACTAACGGACATTTTCACCGGAGGGTCTAGGTGGGCAAATACAGGAGCAGACGAAAAGATGAGTAAAATCAAGGAGATAACTATTTTCATTGTTCTTCCGGGGAACATTCGTTAGAGTTAACTTTAACCCCTGTACATACCCCGGAGCAAGTGGTCCCCAATGATAAACATCCTATTCGCACCCCGAGCACCGCACCCAGACGAAATAGCGATGGGTCACTACATGTTTTTTCGACCCATACAAGAGGCGGACACTATTTCAGTAAGCGCCAATATGGGCGGATTTACACCGATGAATCGGGTTGTCCCAGCAATTGGTCTGGATCGGGACGAAATGACCCTGTTTGCCGAGACTGTAAACAAAAAATGGGAAATAGGAGTCGTAAAGCATGGATTGAGGCGATTGATGGTGGTGCCAAGAACAAGGGGCGACTCTTATGGCTTCCCCAAACGATGCCTGACAACTGATTTACTCCTTGCCTGTAAAGCGGAGGATGTGCGCACACTCCATTTTTGTCACTACGGGTTCATACAAAACAAACTTATCGAGGAGGAAGTAAATCGCCTCTTCAGCATCATCCTGAATCCGCTAATTGACTCACAGTTTCATATGGATTTCATCATCGAGGCAGATGTGCGAATCATCAATGAGATGAAATCAATTCACAATATGTACGCAGACCGTTTTTATGTTCTAGACCGATCAAAGCGCAAGGACTTAAAAAGTTATGCCTAAACCTTTAAAACTACTGCTATTACTAATTTCTTTTGTTCCGTTATCAGCACTCTCAAAAGTCTATGAACTGAATTTATCCCTCTGCGAAGGTAAGACTTCCTGCTCAGTATGCGTCGAAGACTTAAAGGTAAACTTTACGGTTAACAATGCAAATAAAACTGTAACCATATCTGGGAAAACGACCAGTGGGGAGCAATTAAAAGAGTCGCTTACGAAGTGTTCTGTCCAGTCAGAAAACGATTGGCAATGCCACGAACTGAGAGGTCTGATCAGAGTAACTAGCGGTATTCTAGAATACGTACCTCAGGAAACACTGCTTGGAAAAAATATCGAAATCTGCATGCGGTAAATAGGACGTATCGAGAGAGAGATCTAGTTACCTTTATTGAACTCAAAAAGGGCGCGTATCGATGTTCTTACATTGCTTATGTTGAGTCAAGTCAATTGCGACTTCACAATGTTTCTAGTCTTGGTAGCAAATACTCAAAGAACTTATCATAATCAATGTCTTTCTGGTGGATCTCTTTAGGATTAACAAATCGATCGTTATATCGTGTAGTGACCGAGACCCCATTCACATTAATGAAGTCCTTGTCGGTCCGGTTTTTTGATCGCAAAGTTTGTCCTGTGCCCTGACCTATTGGATACATCTTACCCAAGACAAGTCCGTTGCCCTTTCGCCCAAAACATATTGCGATACCTGTGTTACTCGAAACGGGACCGGGGTCCTTTGAAACAAAAATCCATGGGACTCTCGGCACGTAGCCATTACCGGCTCCCACTCTGATATGGAAGTCTCCGGCGGCTCTTGATGCGACCTCTGAAAGAACTACCTCACGTAATTTGTAAAGACCCTGTTGTAGGACCTTGGCGTCATCCGTCCCTGTTCTTGTGCCCTCAAGTTTGCCGAGTTTTTCTGTGATAGAACAGATTAGATGGATAGTGTTTACGAACTCTTTTTCAGATGCTTGGCTCATGTTGGCTTCTCTCCACGTCTAAAATTAAGACAAAAATACTACGGAATGTTCTGATAATTTTGTTGTTACATTAGATGGATCTTTGTAAAAATTCCGGTCTTCTCTCATATTGTTTATTCCATATGCCGAGCAGAGTGCGACTGGAATACTGCATTTGTCGTAGATCGATTGCGCACGACCAATCGCTGAAGGCTTTATCAAGTGACTTATGTAGGCTATAAAGCCAATTTGTACTCGCTCCTCTCTTGACTGATATATCTCATGTACGCTTGGGATGTAGGTATGCAACATTTTCGCATAGTCCGCATGCGGGAGATCATAGGTTTCCATTGATTTGGTGTCGATAATCCCGCATATATTTCGAGCAGTTTCAATCACATAGATATCTGCATAACCCCCAACGCGTTTAGGGCCTGCACGGCGACGTCCAGCCCACTCCGCCTCGTACCCAAACTCCGATTCAAAGATTCTCTCTATTGCTCTTTCGAATGCCTCTGCAGTTTGGAGTCCGCCGCGTGAGAGTTCTACCAAGTTCGCGAGAGCATATTTATTCGAGTCTAAAAGCACTGGTTTTAGAATCTCATGAATAGTTTCTGGATTCATTGAAAATTCTTTTTGCATTTCATTTACAAATTTCCGTAAGATTGAGTCACTCATCGGTAATTCAACAGACTCCTTGAATCGTTGCAATATTAGTGACTCTTTAGTGTACAGATCGGGGGCGCAAGAAGGCATAAAAGTTCGTCTCGTATCCTTCACTGCCCCATATCTCTTACCATATTCAAGTGTTGCCTGATCTTCTGGCTTATTTTTGAAGTCTACGAATGGCTGATTTATGGTTTGATCAACCATAGCCATGACCCCGGGACGTGGATGTATTCTCGTCTCGCCAGCGGCGGTCTTGAGATCAATTAGGCCTACCCCTTGCAGAACATTCTTAAAGGTGTTGGCGATATCCTTGATGTCCTTCAGCCTCTTTTCGTATGAATTACTCTCCGTTTTCGTTGTACGAATTAGTCCTGTATTTGGTATTACATTCTCTATTCCAATCGTGCGGGCTTTTAGTATTAGATCTTTACATTCCTGTAATTTTGTGTCGTTATGGCCGAATACGACGGGGATCATTATGTCTCGGTCACTCAGACCGTTGAGATCTTGATCCATCGCCAGTCTTAGAAGTAGTGTGAAAGGCCTAACCTTGATCTCTGGATCTATCCGAACATTTCGGCCCAAAGAGTACGCTGATGGATATTGATATTTCAGAATTTGACGTTGAAGTGTTTGGGTAGTATTTTCAAGGGCAACTAGATCCTCTCCTGCATGAGTAAGCGCTAGTTTCTCACCATTGTTGTATAACAAACCAAGCGACCTGAATTGGGCTTCGTATGTTCTAGACCCGCCGCTGTTACGGTCGCGCAATGTGCCCCCCGATTTCAGTCCGTAATCATCAAGTAACTTTGCAAACGTGTTCTGCTGCTCTTGATCGCCGGACCATGTTGTACCTAACTCGGAGGCAATAATCATGGCTCTGAGCATCAAAGCGGTATCCAATGGCCTTATGCGACGCTTGCATCGGGGAAACATCCAAATCTTTCTCACGATAGGTTTGACCCTACAGAATGGTACTTTTGTCTTCCCAGAGTTTTTACAATTGCCTCAAATATAAATTTTGCTGCAAGTGGGGGCACAGCCATTCCGATCTGGCGCCGAACACCTTCTTTACTGCCGTGGAATACGAAGTTATCGGGAAATGTCTGAAGCCGGGCACGCTCGCGATTTGTCAGCGCACGATTCTCGCTCCAATGGTAGACGTGTGTGCCTCCACCACCAGACCCAGTAACGGTATATGCAGGCTTATTAGGATCAAGACGCTTATAGATCTGGCTAATCTTTGTTTTTGATACATTTAACCTGAGCCTTGCCGGTAGGCTTGCAGTCCATGCATTTTCTCCCGGCCTTATGTGCTTCAGTCGCTCTATAACGGATTCGGACTGTCGCGTGTACTCATGGTTTTGCGCGCTAGCCTTAATTGGGGGTGTAGTGATCGCTTCAAAACAGGTTCTCTGTTTTTGTTGGGTTGTTGGAGTAGGTGGGTGAAACGTAAGATTTAAGTCCCTTCGAATGCCTACGATAATTACTCGATGTCGTGACTGTGGTACGCCATATTCTTCAAACTTATAAAGGTGGGGAGTTAAAATGTAACCGGGGCCGGCACGTTCCAGATCAGAAAGAATCGTTTTAAACGCTGATCCTTCGTTTGCACTGCGTATTCCACCGACATTTTCTGCGACGAAGAATAGAGGTTTAAACATCTCAAGAATTGAAATTCCATACGTATATAGAGGTCCGTATTCCCCGGTGATTCCTTTATGCTGACCGACGAGGCTGAAATCGTTACATGGAAACCCATAGGCAAATCCATCTATCTTCGAAATGCGCGCAAGTTCCGAAGGTTTTATTTCCCTGACATCCCTGCAGATTACCGAATTTTGTGTAGCGCCTGAAATATTTGCGATGTAAGTCTCGGTTGTCTCTTGATGGTTGTCGACCGCCCAAGCGTGCTCAAATTCATAACCTAATTTTTTTGCAGATTTATTAGCGAGTTCTGCGCCGAGAGCGATGCCTCCGGGTCCGCAGAATAACTCTCCTATTTTTAGTTTTTTCATTAGGCAAGTATCGTAAAAAAAGTTGTCACAGGGGCCCTATGTTGCCATAGGAGATGAGCGCTTGGTCAATTCTTCGAGGAACTTTGCCAGATCTAGTTTGAATCGATTGGACCGATTTGAATTTTATTTAGCCTTATTAGGAATAGGCGGTCGTCCTCTTAAAGCCACCTTTCCGTCGAACAATCCTATCTCATTCCCAAGGTTGACCAACTGGTGTAATTCTGCCAATTTCCGGCTTCGCTCGGCCCGGATTTCCCGGGTCTCCCGGCCATGGATGGTCTTGGCCTCGGCACATCGCTTGCGGCCCTGTTCGGTCTTTGGGCCGGTGGATAACCCCCCGTGGTTCCTGCAAACAAGTTTACCTATGAGGGCGGGCGCTTTACATTGGTTTCCTGTGCGCTTGCTCGTCGCTTTACATTGTCTACATTCAATCCGGCCACCGCAGGTTATTAATGTTAAGTTTGTTGACATGTTTTACACTCTAATAGTTGCTAGATCGAGAAGGTCGAAGTGATTTATTCACAGGACCCGTTGAACCGTAATGTCCAAAAAGTCCAAAACGCTTGATTCTGGATATTTTTGATTTCACGACAAAAGTCCAAAATGTCCATCCACCCTATATAGGGTGGATATTTTGGTCACAGATATTTTGGTCACCCAAGCCATAGCCACCCCTCACCTTGGAGGTCGAGTGCCGTTTCAAGAAAGCCACCTGCGACCAGGCCATCAATGAGCGTTTTAGAGCGATTTCGGCGTTTGTTGGCCGCTTCAGTAGTGAGAGTGTTAGCCACAACGGTAATGGCGTCATCAACCCGCAGGCAGGCCGTATTCGCACCGCTATGGCACTTTCCTTTGGTTGGCGCATTGTTCAACTCACGCTTTAAGGCTGCCAGAGTCGCTTGCTGCCTTTTACCCGAGGGCTGCTTGGCCGCGAAAATTGTTGAAGTATCAGGCTCCACAGTGCAACTCGTAATGTCATCCCCGTCTGCATCCCTTCCCAAGGCGTGAGTTTTGAGCACAAATCGAACGGTTTTTTCGTCTGCCCCATCCTTAGACTTCGCGACTGACCAGGTTCGCTTTCCGGTGGCATCCCGGATAACCTCGATAGCCCCATCTAACGCGGCAAACAGCGAACTATGGCCCCGCATCCCTCTGACGACATCTTTACCGGTGTGATGGACTACGGTTACGAGGCTATTGGTTTCTCGAGATAGATGTTTGGCGGATTCAAGAATCAGACCCATGTCTTTGCTCGAGTTTTCGTCGGCTGTCGGGGCGGCACGATTTAGGGTATCTATAAAGATTACACCGTCTCTGGGTAAGACCTTCAGGATCTCCGTTAGGTCTGATCCAGAAATTAGTTGAAATGACTGGATGATGAATTTGAAGTTGGCCGGTAGTGGCTTGTTATTAGATTGCTCCCACGCTCCAATGCGATTTTTAAGTCCTGCCTCACCCTCCAGTTGGATATAGGTGACATCGCAGGGAGCGGTTTTTATGCCAAACCACTCATTGCCTTGCGAAATACACGCTGCCATATCGAAGGACAAAAAACTCTTTCCACTGCCGCTAGGCCCGAAGATCGCAGCCAGACCACTCTGGGGAAATATTCCCTTCAGCCTCCATGTAATTTGACTCAGCGCACTTATATCAGCCGCTCCAAGGAGTGTGTAACGCGGTTTTTGAGTTGTCGCATCTTCGATCGTCATGGCCTGCTGTGGGTTCCCGTCAGACCAACCCTCTAGCCTCGCTCGTTTGTAGACTGAATTGATTGTTACGGGATTCGGGTGATTGGACCTGTAACTGTCCCAACCCTCCACAAATCCATCTTCAGAATAGGGATTGCGAGTGATTCCCTTGGACCACTTACGGGCAATCTGCTGACCACTATTCCAACCCAGACCTCTGATGGCCCAGACTACTCCAAGCCAGTAGTCATTAAGGGGATGGCCATCCGAATCAAATAGACGGCCATTCCCTCGCTTAGCGTCAGGGGACAGATAATCTAACGCGCGGTTGAGTTTCGATATCTCTCCGGGTGTCTCCGGTGGCATTCCCATGAGACTACGTGTCGCAGTATCTAAATGCCGTGGCTCGCTGGTTGACGGTAGAACCACCGGTTGTCCAGTTAGTTGCTCTGTGACGCGTATTAGCAGGTCGAAAGGAAGGTCATTTTTCATACCAACCTCGCCATTCTGTACGGACGATCCGCTGACTCAGCGCCTTTACGTGCAAACGTACCGATTACCTTGGTGATGCGCGAGGCATTAAATACAGAGGTATCAACCCCAACGAGACCGTTATTGAATTGAACCGCTAGAACTTTTAAAAACCGCTCAATGTTGTTCTTGACTTCCTCTGAGTTGGGTACCGGCGATATCCGATAGTAAAGGTGGCAGCCATTGCCACTATGGACGCGCCACGGTTTGGGAAATCCTTTGCCTTGAAGATAGTCTTCGATCTGGTCGGCCAACTGAAAGGCAGCATCAACTTCCGTATCCGTAGCGGGGCGACTCGTATCTCCGATCCGATCTATATCAATCAGCAGAGTGGTTCGCTGGGTGACATCTACATCCTTTACTGCTTCGTGGCGATCAAAGTTTGACCTTATTCGGTTCATCACTACGTAGACGTTATACCCCGCTTCATTCAAAGCGAGTGCTTCACTCTCGAAGGCCTGCTTCAATCCCTCGATAGAGTTGAAATCCGACGGATGGAAAGTCCGATTTCTTGGGAAGAGAGATAGTTTTGACCCGGCCGGTTCTAGCGCTCGAAGTGATAGGGGGCTTTCTGCTACTGGCTCATGGACAAGCCAATGATTTTTTATTTCATCTGTCATGGCCAACACCAGTAATCATCGTTGTAGTACCTGTCTTGGTCATCGACAGAGTCGTCCTCAAGGGCATTCTTGGCTTCCTCGATGTTTGCAAAGGAACCAGGCAGAAAGTCGTCGTCTCGCCTTGCCCAGTAACGACCATCTCTCCGTTCGCCTACGACCAAGATGATCCCGTCTTTTCGTCGCCACCAGTTACCTTTTTGTGAGAGTGCCCATTGGGTGTCGTGTGTGGGGTAGTTCATTTCCACCTCCCAATCTCGCTGCCCCAACACCGGTAAGCGTGGACCTCCAGTCGTTGTCCGAGGGTTTGAAGTCGTGCGCCTGACTGCTGGGGCTCCTCTCTACTTCGCGTTTTCGTATCCATATGTCCTCATCTCTGTGATCAGGTCGGGATGACCTATCTGAGATATCTAAACATTCCTGTTGAGAGATTGCGAGACCATAAATATTCAATAAAAACAATGGGTTAGGAGAATAAATATGTTTTCATCCCCTGTTAAGTTGTTATGGGGAGAAATACCCAACATCGTTTCGTTTGATGATTTTTTTGTTCACATAGTGAAAGACTGCCGAGTTACCACTCCGGCATCAGGCCGCAATCAAACTATTCTTAGGCTGCGACCGACCTCTTTAAACGCCAGAGCAATTCAGCCCTGCAACTACTTTGCGTTGGTGATTGGTGTTTTGCTGTCAGGATCAACTCCGACTAGGTCGGAGCGCTATGGTCCGTGGCTATTTCTCTGCATTTACCTTCGCAAGGATCGCCTCGTGGGATGGGTGGGTGTACCTTCTTAGCATCCCAATCGTTTTGTGACCACTGATCTCTGCAAGTTCAATTACGTTGAGCCCACGATCGGATAGTTGACTGAGGGCTTGATGTCGTAAGTCATGAAAAGTTAGGTTTGTAAAAGGGTTGTCGCTTTGATCTGGCCATTGCGATCTCGCCCGACAGACAGATCGCTCGTAATGCTTTCGCATAGATTCGGCGTTGATTGGGAATACAGACGAGCCATGAGTCTTCGGTACTATGGCCAATACCTTTAAGACGCGCCGACTGGCTGGTATGCAGCGCGCTAAGTCATTTTTTGATCTGTTGATATAGATTCGGCGGCGTGCGTGGTCAATATCGCTCCATTGAAGACTAAGAATCTCTCCTCGTCGCATACCAGTCTCAAGCGCGACTTTTACGATCGGGGCGAGCAGTGGTTCAGATGCGCCTTCGCAGGCTTTTACTAAAGCACTTAAGGCCTCATCACTTAAGCGAACGACCCTCGGTGGATTTGGCTTGGGCCGTCTGATACCGGTAACCGGGTTTGCGATATCCAGACCCCACTCGGCCTTGAGCATTTGGTAGACCTTTGATACCGCATTGAGATAGTGCGCAACCGTAGTTCCGCTGCGCCCCTTCAGTAGTAACTCATCTCGCAGTTGGGCAATCTGGGACTGCCCGATCTTGGACACAGCAAGTCCCCCGAGGCGATTTGTTAGGGCTTTCAGAATCAGTGCTTCGGAGCGATGGTTTTTCTTGAGCCGAGTGTGGGTGCGTTCGTACTGCTCACAGGCCATTGCGAAAGTGGTGCCTTCC
>JACCDP010984367.1_pt1 | contig 14266 bp, 19 predicted proteins | sample 7445841 | NCBI WGS metagenome assembly JACCDP01 (sample SAMN15323441, study PRJNA562643) | freshwater metagenome | isolation source: river surface water | place: USA:Blue River Watershed | collected 2017-08-17
GAATAACCTCTTATTGGGTCGGTATCAAGTTTCAAAGTAAAAAATTTGAAATCTCTTATTATACCAACTTTAAATGTTGTAAAATTTGTATTTGATTTTGGAAACGATATACCACCTAAAGCATCTCTACCCTGATATCTTAGAATTTCATTACCGAATCCAATCATACCATGTACTCCTAATTTGCCATATCTTTTACCACCACCCAAATACAATGCACCTTCTTTTCTAAATAATTCATCACTAACAGGAAAATCTGCAATAGCTAAATTACCATTAGGATAATACTGATTTCTATCTATATCATATGTCATTACATAATCCATAATAAAATATCCTTTCTTACCACCTATTGCCCCCCAAAATGCAGCTTGTTTGTTATTTGTATGTCCTATTCCGGCAGTAAAATAAATTGGTGCTCTTGCTATTGTATCTCTTTTTCCATCTTCATATACACGAATTATACTTCTCTGTCTCCACCCAAAATCATCATACCAAATATAAGGAATTGGTTGATACCATCCCCAGTTATTCCAACCCCAAGGACGAGTTACAATAATATTAGAACCTGGTTTTGTTGGTTGAGGTCTATTAAATTCTCTTGGTGATTGATTTCTCCACATACTCACATCACTTCTTTGTCCTTGAATTGAAGGTGATGATTGAACTCTTGATGGTGGGTTACTTCTCCAAGAAGAAACTTGTGCTTTAACTCCTATTGCAGTAAATAAGGCACATAATAATATCAAACTAAAAATTAATAAAATCTTTTTCATATTAACATCCAGACATTTTTAAAAATTCATCTTTGTCAAAATTAACATTTTCCGATTTAAATTTATTAACCATATTATCGGCTATTTCTTTTCTATTTTCTTTATCTTTAACCATTAAAAGAATTTCAGCAACACCAGTCACCATATCTCTATCATTTTCATGTTCATCATGGGTTTCCTTTAATAAATCTTTTAATTTTATCATTACTTTAATTTTTGTAATATTCTTAAATTGTTTTTAATTAATTCCATTTTCTTAACACCACTTCTTCTACTTCTCATTGCTCTTTTCTTTTTTGCTGCTGTTCCCATAAACTACTTAGTGAATACACCTTTTTTAATCATTTTGTCCAAAATATTTGCACATGCTATATCTAATGCTTTCTTAGTTGAGATACTAATTGTAGATTGATTGAATTTAATCGGGTCTACCGATGCATCGGAAAGTAAAGTAAGTTCTCTGTTTGTTTTAGCTTCACCTAAACCAGATGCTGCGATGATTGAACCATTCTCAGCATTTGTGAATCTAACCTGTAAACCTAAACGGGTTACTAAGTTATCTTTGATACCATCTTTTAAGTTAATAGTTTCATCTTCTGATACTGAATAATCATATACTTCAATTTCTACGAAGTAATGTGCCAATTTAATTTTTCCTCTACCTTCAATTTTGTTTTCGGAAATACCAGCGTTTGATGCTTTGAATTGTTGCACCATTCTGTTTTTGATTTCAGTTTTATCTTCGGTAAATTCAAAACGATTAAGGTTATCCAAATATTCTAATACGATATTTGCAACACCTAAACCAACTCTCTTTTCTTTTAATTCAGGATACATTTCATAAACTTCTTCACCAATACCACACTTTAAGATTTGGATGTTCTTTTTAGGTCCTTCATAATCCAAATATGCAGATATATCTTTTTTCTTTTCAAAGTCTGCTTTAAATTCTTCAGTTTTTGTTTTTCCTATTGTTTGTGCTTCCACAGTTTGGACAGCCACAACACTGCTTAACAAAAAGCCAACGAATAATACGAATAATTTTTTCATACATACTATTTTTTATATAAATATAGAGTTTCCTCTTGATCTATACAAATAGCAGTCATATTTTCAACCCAATCTCCTGAATTAAGATAATGATGTCCATATATCATTCTATCTTCTGGTTGGTGAATATGTCCACACATAACCCCATCACATCCTTTTTTAGATGCCATTGATAGAGCAGTTGTTTCAAAATCGTTTATGTAATTTGTGGCAGCCTTTACTCCACTTTTAATTTTTTGTGATATTGATTGATATGGTAAGTTTCTCCATTTTCTATAACGATTATACCATCTATTTAACCAAAGTGCAAAATCATATCCTACTGAACCTATTTTTGCTAACCACTTATATTTTGTTATAAAAACATCAATAACATCTCCGTGGAAAATATAATAACTCTTATTAGAATTAGGTAATTCAATAATATAATCTTCTCTAATTTCAATTCCGCCAAAATGAGAACCTATAAATTCTTGCACAAACTCATCGTGATTTCCTCTAATCCAAATGATTTGTGTTTTATTTGAAAGTTTAAGTAATTTACTTATTACTTTTGTGTGTTGTTTTTTCCACTTACTTCCTCTATTAATTGCCCAACCATCAATGATATCACCATTCAACACCAATAATTCTGTTGGATGTTGTTCTAAAAATTCAATAAACTCTTCTGCTTTACTATCCTTTGTTCCTAAATGTAAGTCGGATACTATAATTGCTTTGTATTTTATAGAGTGCATAGTTTAATAAGGATTATCATTAAAATTGAAGCACCAATTAATGCTTCATTAAAATATATTTTCTTTTTCATATCCAATAATTGTGATGTTGTTTAAAAAATTCCGAATTATTTCTATTGAAATAGCATTTTATACTCAACCAAAACATATAAAAGAAACCTTTGTTTTTAAATCTTCTTGCTGATGTCCATACACCATTAGTTTTATGTATTTTCATTACTTCTACTTTTTGTGAAACCCAATAATCTTCTGCAAATAGATGTGTTTCATCATATCCACCTGTTTTCCAATATGCTTCGGTTTTCCATAATTGAAATCCACCAATAGCAAATGGTGTTCCTAACCAATTACTCATTCTTTGCTGAAAATCAAATAAACGGAATATCCAATTAAATTCTTTTTCGGTTTGGAATGGAACAGTTACTAAATCCGTATCATACGCTAAACATTCTCCCAATATGAATTTATTTTGAAGCATAATATCTGCATCTAAAAATAAGATATAAGGTGTTTTAACTAATTTACTACCTTCTAATCTAGCTTTTGCAGGAAACCCACCTTCTATAAATTGAATATCCAAACAATATTTAAAATCTCTTTGAACATAGTATAAAAAATCTAAACTATCACCTTCATCGGAATTATCTGCAATAATAATTTTAAGTCCGGTGCTTCCCATTTGTTTTGCAATAAATGAAATACATTCATATATGTTATCTTTTTCATTTTTACAAGGAATTATAATTGTTAATAAATCTTTCATACCTATAAATAAAAAACCCCCCACTAAAAGTGAGGGGTTTTAATATTAATAAATTATTAACCTAATTCTTCTTCCGATTCCAGTTTAGCTTTATCATGTTCTGCTTTTCTGTTGATGTATTTATCAACCGAAGCGATACCAAATGAACCTAAAGTGATTACTAAGAATCCGTTGAAAATATATTCGTTAATTAATAATTCTTTACCCATCCAACCTGTAATAAGGTCTACGAATAATGCAATTACCATCATGCCGAATGACAAGAAACCAACTACTGATTTTTCGTTGATGTCATTGTTGTCTTTAAATAATTCTTTAAAAAATCCCATAATTTACTCCTTTTAATTGTTATTAAGGTGTAACCTCTATTTTATCCTGCCATTTCGGCATCTTCATCTTTTATTTTTCCACATTTTTGGCATTCTTCTTCACCATTATGATCTGAATCACCCCAAACATGTTCACATTGTCTGTGTGCGAAGTACATATCGATTTTACCATCACCATCAAAATCAATACCATCCATAGTTCCATCACCATCTTCATCTACTTCAATGCCTGTTCTTGGTTGTGCTTTGAACGGACTTTCGGTTTTTTGTGGATTGTTTGGTTCTGAACGTACTTCTACTTTTTGTTCTTTTGGTTTGTTTGCTTCTATAAGGTTGATTTCATGCGCATGATTTGCAGCTTGTACAAATGCATCTGGAATAAGTGGAGTTACAGGTTTATTACTTTCTTTTATATCATTAACACTACCCATAGATACACCATCTTCTTCATCCATTTTTTGAACTAACATTTTATCCTTATCGGTATCACTAAACCAGTAATCTATGATTTTACCATAACTACCGATGAAAGCTCCTAATAACAATAATAGAAGTTCTTTCCATTCACCACTAATTGCAGTTTGACCTATGATAGCACCAAAGATACCCATGATGATTATCATAAATCCACCTAAAACGATTGCAGTGATGAACCATCTGCGTTTCATCATTGCGTTTAGTAAGTCTTTAAATCCGCTTGGCGGTTGTTGATTGTTACTCATAATATTACCATTCAGCTGGTTTTTCTTTAAATTCATCACCTTCTTTCTTTTTAGGTTTTGGAGCTTCTGCTGGTTTTGCTGCCGCACCATTACTTCCACCACCATTTACAATTACAGTCTTACCTGCTGATTGTTGTTGAGTGTTGTTGATGTTGATTACTGGAGCTGCTTGTTGAGTTGGAGCTGCTTCTTTATCATCACCACCTGTTAATTTAGTTGTTACCCATGTACCCAATCCTAATGTGATTGTTGATACGAAACCGATGATTACATTCTTCATTGAACCACCTGTTGATTGTTCTTGTGTTTCTTCTGCCATATACTTAATTTTTATAGTTTGTTAAAATCTGTTATTCCTAATTGTTTTCCGTTTACATCATATAAACCAATTCTATATGCCGATGATGGAAGTGCTGATGTATATACTTTTAAGATATTATCACCACTATTTACCCATGCTGTTTCTTTTGATACTACTCTGTTTCCAATATCAAATATCTTTATTGTCACATTTTGTCCTGCTTCAACTTTTATATTCATTGCCACTTCTGATGTTACAAATTGTGATTGTAATTTAATACCAACAGATTGTGTAATTTTAAGACTATTTTCAACCGCAACTGGTGGGTTTATAAATGGGTCTTTTCTACATCCCGCTATAACCATAATTCCGAATAATACGAATAATAGTTTTTTCATTTTAGTTTATTGTTATTTTTGTTTTTCCATTTTCTTTGTTACTCTCGTCCGTTAGATATAAATATAAAGTTTTTTGTGATAATGATTTAGTATATATTTTTTTTATATTATCTCCCACAATTCCATTAAATTTTTCCTTTGTTACTACTTGCGTTTGTGTTGAATCCATCAAAGTAAGTATATATTTACCCGCTGATGTAAGTTTGAATTGTATATCTTGTCCATCTTTAACCGATACTTCCGATTTTGAAAATATATCAGTTGTTGTTGGTTGTGGTGTTGGTATGACTTCCACTTTTCTACAACTTATTATAGAAATGATACAACACAATATTATAATTTTAATCCATTTCATATTTTAAAATTGAAAGTTTGTTCCTATCATAAATAGAATTGGGTTACTCTTTTTGTATCCAACTGATTCACCTAATTTATCCCAAGTTGTGTTATATCTAACATTAGTATTTAATACAAATCTTTTAGTTACCTTCCAATCCATAGATACACCATAATATAAGTCTAAATTAAAATCATCAAAGTATGAAAAATCAGACCTACCATTTTTGAATACTTTGTATATATCACTCATTGCGAATACCTGCGGTGATATGTTTACTCTCTTTGTTTTCAATGTATATACGTACATTACCATACCTCTATAAGTAAGTTCAGATGATGCCGGGTCTATTGGGTATATATTTTTTACCCAATTACCATTCTCATCTACAATATATTTTCCTTCCCAAGCACCCTCAGATTCTCCCCAAAATGTTTTTGATGCAGTTAAACTATATCCAAATGTTCCCCATTTTTTAGTTCTAAACACATCAATAAATGATAGGTTAATATCTTTTTGAAAATCAAAATCGGTTGAATAGAATGTTTGTAGCGTTGTTGTTCTCTTTTCGGTATTTCTACTTAAACCATAACCCACACCATAATATTTCCATAATGGATTTATTGATGCTGCGAATGAGTGACCCCATTGTCCGTTTGCAGATGATTTACTATACCCCAAATTAAGTGTGGTTGATACTTGCTTACCAATGATACCAACCGAAAGATTTGATGATGAAAGAACATCTTTTGAGAAATCAATATACGATTGTAATATACCCACATCATTCCAATCATCACTTTCTCCAAATAGTTCTTTTGGTGATAGTTGTAATGTATCAGGCGTTTGTGCGTTTGATACAAAACCTATACAAAGTAGGAATAATATGATTATTAGTTTTTTCACTTATATAATAAATTTAATATTTTACTTTTATACTCTCTGTAAAAAACTGATTGGATACTCCACATCATAAGTTCATCTTTTCTTTTTCTATATTTTTCGTCAAATATCCATTTTTCAGTCTCAATATCATCTATTAGATAAGCCACTTCCATATCTACTTCTTCTTCTTCTCTTCTAAATTGATTATACCAACTACTAGGAAGTTGAATAAAACACTTAACATTTACAATTTTATATTTACCTGTGTGTGATATAAAATTTTTCATTTCATTATAATCAAACGATATATTCATAATTTTTATTTTATTTTTACTCCTAATGATTTTCCATCTTTACTAACTGCTTCCGAATTACCCATACTCACCAATCCCAATCCACCATTCAATTTTTGTGTAGTAGTGAATAGAACTTTATAAGTTGCCGATGTAATTTGTGAACCATCCGTATTCAGAGAACCTACATTAATAAAAGTTCCTTTGTTTGCAGAATAGTTAGTTGGAGAACCATTTACGATATATTCCGTTTTATTATATTTTAATAAAGAGTTATCATAGTTTAATTGGAATTGAGTTCCTACTATGTTGTTATCTCCTGGATTAAATACGATTTCTACATACACACTATCCCCACTCAATTCGGTCATTATAGTTGCATTCATTGGAACACTTACACCCATTGATTGTACTCTTTCTGCAAAGTTTGCTGACATATTTGTTATACCATTTGCCGGCGGTGTTGCTGAATGTGATAAGTTTACATCACCTTTCCAAGTGATTGCTAAATTGTATGAATAGTTTGTTTTTCCTTCTAATAAACTAAAACTATATTCCTTTCCTAAATAGGATGGAAATTGTTGCCAATTAGATTTTCCAATAGTTCCATATGTAGAGTCCAATACAATTTTCATAGTGCTATCTAAAACATAACTACTTACCAAATCTCTTGCACCTGTTAAGTTTTGTAACAATCTAAAGCAATCTCTTTCATCAAATACATTATTACCGTCCACATCCGCATTTTTGAATTGAATACCATATCCAAATTGTGTTCCACTACTACCACCAAATAAACCACCCGCTTCTGAATATTCTTTGAATGCTAAATAAACATCCGATACCGTCACAATACTATTATAAAGAGATTTTAACTGAACCGAATCATAATCTTGGAATACGAATTTATGTTGTTTATATGCACCTTGTTGTGAAAGTGTTATTGTGCTTTGAAATGCATAATCGGTATTCCAACCATTTACATTTCTTATATATGAATTTGATGTTGATGTTCCATCGGTTATTTTTGTCAACGGAGATGGGACTGTGTATATTGCCCAACCATTTGGGTCATGTGAAGTATAGGTCATAACTCCATCATATGCATCAAATATTTTTGTATGTGTGATTTTAGTAGGGTCAACATTAATTTGCCTCATATCAATCAACAATCTACTTTTATTACCACCTAACCAACTTGCGTTTGGATTTGTATACGACCATTCAACTTGACCTGGTGTAATTGTTGCTTTATAAGATGATGGTTCGGATACAAATTGATAACTCAATCCCCATGCTCCCCACACATCCGATGTTACACCATTTTGTGTTGTTCCTGGATAATCATTTAATCCCTCAACTATTTTAATGTAAACTTCTTTTGTTTGTCCGTTAGTTACTACACCGGCATGCACGGCCGCTTTTGGAATATATGAATCGTTTGTGTATATGTTCGTTCCCCAAATTGTTCCACCGGTATTACCTGTTATCGTCATTTTATATATCTTACCTATATCACTCTCACTATATTGAGTCATATCATTTGCCGCTGCTATTGATATTGCAGATGAAAATACTTTTGCTGTATCTAATTGTGTTGATAGAGTTACCCTTCCTACACCATTTAATGCCACATTTGAATTTGCTGTCCAAGCAGATGTTGCACTATTCCTTTTATGTAATGCTGCTGAAAATTTAGTTTCATCAACATTACCACCAAAATTAATTGTGAATAATGATTTTAAATTGTTATTTGTTCCGTTGTAATGAAGGACACTATTATTGTAGAAATCACTAAATGTTTGGTCATCAGGATTACTCCATGTTCCATATTCAATCACATATCCACCCAATCCACCAGGGAATGCGGTTGCTTCAGGTCCAAAATCATTCCATTGTGAACCATTCCATTTTGTTACAACATAATCCTCACCAGGTCCCCAGTTGTTTGGTTCACCAGATGCCCAGTTATTGTATTGTCCTTGTTGATTTGTTGCACCTATTCTCACATTTGTTCCTGCTTCTGGTCCTGCATCTATTTTGAAAGTTCCTTCGGTTTCGTTATCAGTAAGTGCAAATATAATGTTATTACCTGGCACATTAAAATAAACAAAATTATCTTCATCTGCAGATGTGATTGTCATTAAATAACCTGTTTGTCCTTTGAATGATTGTTGAGTGCAATATGTCTTAAGATTATTATATGCAGTTGGAGATGTTCCACTAAATGCAGTTACACCACTAAACCCACTCATAGGTCTATAAAAGTGTCCGTTTGTTGGTAAGTAGTAATATCCCGTTGGGTTGACAGTTGCTGATACTGAAATACTAATATCACCTGCTGTTCCCGTTGTGTTTATTTTAAGAGATGCTAATACATTGTTGATGTTGGCCTGTGTACCTGTAAACGAAATACGTGTTTTGTTACCACTCATTGAGTAACCAATTGATGCGGTTACACCCGATGTTGTTGAGAAATAAAATGTAGTTCCGATTGGTGCAGTAGGTAAACCAATTGCACAAAGTAACGTTGCAGTTGAATTAAATCCACTTAAACTAAATCCACTTGCATCTTGTCCGGATGTATTTACTACAAATTCTTTTGCTTCCGGTGCATTTACTTGTTGACCGAAACTGAAAACTGAAATTAGTAAAGAAAGTATTAATAGTATTTTTTTCATATACTAACGTCCGTTTATCTTATAGAATATTCCCAATGTGGGTTTGATATTCGGTTCATATGCCTTTTGAGCTCCAATCAATATAGTTTCAAATTTCCAATTGTTTGTAAGTAATAATACAAATTTATTACTTTCTAATCCCAATCTCATTGTTGGCATAAAATTTTGATATACTTCATCATATCCCAATAATTCAATTGAAAATCCACAGAATACTCCACTATTCGATTTTTCAGAAAAATACTTTTTAAGGTCAAAACCACCGGATATAGATATATTACCCAATGTATTCATACCTGCTCCTACTACGGGAAAATAAGCAAAATTATCACCAAACCATTGTTCATTCATTCTTGCAATAACATATGGTCTTACAGATGCTAATGTTGCTCTATCATCATAAATCAATCCACCATAACCAGTTGTTTGCGAAAACGATAATAACGATATAAAACCAAATAATATAACTAATAATGTTTTTTTCATTTTATTCAATTGTTAGATTTACTTTCTTACCACTTCCATCCACTGCATCTGCTAATACGAAATAGAATAAACCTGCGGTGTTTTGTAATGTTTCTTTAGGAGTAAATATCAATTTGTATGGAGTTCCCACTTTAATTCTTGCAGTTTTTAATTGGTCAATAGAACCAAAAGTTAATCTACCGTCACCTTTTGTTGAAAAGTTTGTGATTGTTGAACCTGAATCGAATATAATATTATCTAAAGTTAATTTAGAATCATCATAGTTCATTATCACTTGTAAACCAGCCAAACCTTCTTTTGTTAAGTTTGTATATAATACCACTTTACCACCTTCCAATTTAGAAGTTACACCTAACGATGTGGTTTCTAAAGCAGATGCTACATATGCAATTGAAGTTGTTCCTACTGCCATAGATTGAATTCCATTAACTCTTAATGAATTTACTGAATTTGTATAAACCCCACTTGTAATCCTTGCTGCAATTGTATCAGGATGAGAGGAATGTGACCAGTCCAAATCACCACCCCATGCAAATACTGCTTCTGCCGTTTGTTGTGCTGCTGAAATTTTTACTTTATTTGTTGCAACTCCATTTAACCAACTTTGATTTAATAAACCCGCGTTCCATTTATAGTTTACTGTGTTATTTACAGGTGCTGCATTTGTTGGAATATATGCGTTTGCTGAAACATCTTGTCCCATCACATATGCAAATAAATAATATGAATCACTTTCACTAAATGTGTTTTTGTTTTTAGTTACTAAACCAATTTTCTTTTCCAACACAGGTCTTGTAAAGAAATTTGCTACACCTGCTATATCAGTTTGAGAATATCCTAAAAATGCTTTATATGCATCTGATACAGTCACAATATTATTCATAAATGCCTGTTGTGTTGCACCACCAATCCATACTCCTAAACTGTCACCCACTTTAACACCTGTTGTGAATAAAGCTTCACCACTACCATCAAATGCTTTACTTGCAATTGCTTGTTTTGTCCAATCTATATCACCACTACCATCGGTTTTAAGTGGCATTAATTGTGCCTGATGTTTTGTCATATCATATCCGGATGGGAATAGAACTCTTACTTTGAAATAAGAAGTATTACCCGTTACACCGGTTATAGTTAAAGGACCTGAAGTTGTTTTTACATATGGGATGTTATTACCCGTTGCACTATCCAATGCGTATGAAAGGTCTAATTTATGAAAGTTCTCATATGCATTTTGGTCTTTAATGATATATTTTTGAGTTGCAATTACACCATTTACACTTTGGTCTGCTCTTTGAACTGCCAATTGCCCAACATTCCAATCTGCGTTTACTGCGTATCCCCAAGGTGTGGAACCATACTGTCCATAAAGTGAAGTATCTGACACATTTGCGTTTGGTGTGAACTTATAGTTTGTCCAACCTGTGTAGTAAGTTTGTGATGAGCTACCTTGTGAGAAAGTAGTTGAAAGGTAAGTCAAAGCCTTATTGTTAAATTGGTATCTCAACCAAAAATAACGCGGTTTGGTTTCACCTTTATCAATGCTATATGTTATTGTAATGGTGTCTCCTACTTTGTAAGGACCAGTTGATATTGATTGATTAACAACAATTTGTCCAAACGATAATATAGTTACAAACAAAGCTGCAACTAACAACGATAATTTTTTCATTTTTATTTAGCCTCTGATAGTTTAGTGATTAGTTTATCACAACCTTTTTTAAGTGCATTACTTAAACTTGTTTGATTAAAACCACCACCTTCGTCAACTATCAATGTGCTCATTGAAATTTCCGATGAAGACTCTTCTACAATAACTATTTTATCCTTTTTACCTTCGGATTTTAAAATTCCTCTTAAACGGATAACAACTTCTTCTTCATTTTTATGAAATACTGAAATGTTTTTCTTTGTACTTAAAACATCTAAAAATATAATTTGTACTGATAATCTATTTGGTGCACTTTTAGATAAGTTATAACCTTTTTCTTGTAGGTATTCTTCTAAAATGTTTTTAACACCAAATTCCAGTTTTCTATTACCGGCTAACTTACCAATTTTAACTTCGTTAGTTACACTCTCTACCCAAATTTGTTCATCTGCATTATACCAAATGTTTTCAGGTGAGTTTTTAAATGTTCCATCAAACTTCCAACTAAACCAATTTGCTATATTTGTTTCCAATTGTGTATTTCCACTAAAATGAATAGCAACCATTGATACTTGGAATATCAATGCTGATACTACAAATACTAATGTGGATTTAAGAAAGAATAATCCTAATTCTTCTTTCCAATTTTGTTTAAATTCTAATAACTTTGCTTTCATGAATTACTCCTTTTACTTATATAAGTATAGAGTAAATAGTGATTATTATCAGATTTTTAACTTAAGTGATGTTATTAGTTTTTTATCAATTCCGTATTTTTGACAAATAGATTGAATTTGTTCTCTACCCTCTCTAGTGTTGTATAATATTTCCAAATAATCACATGCTTCTTTAGAGGAACACATATATTCTTTTATAACTAATTCCATTAACCAATCCTCATATTCAGTTGCTTTTCTACCTTTAATATACTTTAGATAATATTTTTTAGGTGGAATCATATCAATAAAAAACCGATAGAAATATTCATTTGGTAGTGATTGAATATATGGTTGCACATCTGCTATCCACTCTATCCAATCAGGATTCATAGATAGATACCTTTGTATAATAAAGTTACCAAATGTCTTTTTATCATCATCTGATATTTTATCCCAATACTCCGGATCTTGATATTCTGTTACAGCTGAAATATGATCAAATAATCCCAATCTCTTTGCTGTAACTTCATTTGTTTCTTTTTTACTCTTGGCCATTATCTGGTCTTAATGATTTTGGTAATAATTGTTCAAACACTTCACCACAATCAATACACAAATATACTTCTACTGGAATAGTTTGTGATTGTCCGTTCGTACTTGCTAATGCACTTTCTTGTCTAAAATGAATTGCAGGTGAAAAAAATTGTCCACCACACTTACATTCTAATGCTGTTGTTTTACTTAAGTCAGGTTGTGCTGTTGATTGTCCTAAGTTTGATAAATCCATTGGTTGCATATCTTATATTTTATCTGATTACCATTAGTAAATCCATCTCTCTACACAAAAGATAATCCTTATTTTCTAATTTAATTTTTTGTAAACTCATTTCACCTGTTGGTAATAATACATTATCACCTGGTTTAATTGTCATTGGAACTTTAACTCCACTATGTGTATATACTCCATCTCCCACTGCGACAACCCTTCCAATTTTATTATCACCTACTCTTACCGTATCAGGAATAATAATACCACCAACTGTCTTTTCTTTTGCTTCAATTTCAATTAGAACTCTATCACCTAATGGTTTTGCTAATTTAAATTCCTCTTTCTTTTCCATATTTTATTTATTTTATAATGTTAATAATTGCGATGATAGTTGCCATAAAACATATTTCTTTATCGATAACCAATGCATCTCTAAACTGTCCTTGTGATAATTCTAAGATTACATTTGCCGTATTACCTGCTGCGTAATCATCCAATCTTTCATATAAAGTTGAATATAATTCTGCAAAATCATTTACTTTATTATCACCCACTAACTGTCTGATTTGAATATATGCATTTCTCTTTTCCTCACCACCTGCTAATATATCTACAATTTTATTTTTAAAATCAGCCTGTAATATAGTTTGTCTATCAATTTTCAATTCACCTTTAGATGATTGTAATTGGCAGGTATTCATAACCCTTCTAATATCTGGATAGAAATTAGTAATTATATCTGCTAAATCTTTTATATCAAATTTAATACCTTCTTTACTTAAGATATCAGAAACATGAACTGCTACTTCTTTCTTTGATGGTGGATTTACTGCAAAAGTTTGACATCTACTTAGAATTGGTTCAATAATTTTTTCATGATAATTACAAGTCAAAATAAAACGCGTATGTCTACTAAATGTTTCCATTAAGTTTCTAAGGATTGCCTGTGCGTTTGGAGTCATATAATCAAACTCATCTAAGATAATAATCTTAAATCCTTTAAAACTTGCACCACTTGCAAAGTTTTTTACTTTATTTCTTACTGTCTCCACATTGTTTTCATCTGATGCATTAATTACCATATAATCACATTCAATTGTGTTGGCGATAATTTTTGCTAATGTAGTTTTTCCTGTACCCGCTTTACCATATAAAAGTAAATGTGGAACATCATTATTATCTAAGTAACTTTGAACTTTTTCTTTAAGAAGTTCGTTACCAATATAATCTTTTAATGTTTGTGGTCTGTATTTTTCTACCCACAAACTATTTTCTTGTTTTGTTGATTTGTCTTGTTCAAAGAAGCTCATTATATAAAATTTAAAGTGTAATCATCTATTATATTATCTAAGATAGTGTTTTTTTCTATTATTTCCAAACATTTATCTCTATTAATTTTGGTTTTAGTTTCCAATTTATTTAACATATC
>JACCDP011481741.1_pt1 | contig 14262 bp, 8 predicted proteins | sample 7445841 | NCBI WGS metagenome assembly JACCDP01 (sample SAMN15323441, study PRJNA562643) | freshwater metagenome | isolation source: river surface water | place: USA:Blue River Watershed | collected 2017-08-17
CCTGCTAATCCTCCTAACCCTGACATCCCCATTTTGCCTAACATACTCGTCAAGTCTCCCATACCAGGCATATTTTTCATATTACTAAGAAGATCGCTTGCTTCCTTCATAATCTCACTCTCTTTAATATCACCCTTTTTAAACTTGTCGTCTAGTTTTGCACCAACACTCTTTACCATATTCATTAATTTCCCCGGATTCTTAAATAGTTTTTGAAAAACATTGCTCATATTCATATTTTCCGCATTTTCCATATCAATCCCCAAATCAAAGTCCTTCGCTGTTTCCTCCGCTATTTCTTTTGCCAGTGCACCTATTTTACCATTCAGTAGTTTTGAAATATGTTCATGAATTGTTTCCGGATTCGGCATTTCGGGTTGTTTTTTACCATCCGATGAAGCCTTTGGTTCTCCTTCACCGCCTTCACCACCTTCGCCACCTTCACCACCTTTGTTCGAATTAAATCCAGGAAATCCTTCAAACCCGGGAAACTTTGACATGTCGATTCCCATACCCTCTGGTGAAAAATTTTTCAACTGCTCTGCAAACTTCTCAAACTCCTTCATATCAATCCCATCCCCAAATTTCGCGTTTTCTTCTGAAGTTCCACTAGCTCCGGTATCACCGTCACCGCCTTCACCACCGTCGCCACCGCTCATAAAAAAATCCTGCATATTCTTAATCGTCTCATCCAATTTACTCTTCAACTCTTCTTCATTAATCGCCTCAAACAACTTGGCTGTATCTCCAAATGAATCTCTATCGGAAATATTCGTAATAATCGAAAAAAGAATAAGCTGCAAATACTTCCAAATCGTATCACGTGTGTTATTTGAAATATCAGGCGTGTTCCATACTTCCCTAAAATCAATATCCGGTAAAAAGTTTACATTCACTGTCGCATCACTGCCACCATCATTGCCCTTTTTAAAAATTTCACTATTCTTATACAAAATATCAAAAAAACGCACAGGATATATTGTTTTGGAGTACTCATAAAGCACTTTTACCCTAGCTTCATCTAAAATTTCTTCGGCTACAATATTACCATCTGTTTTAACGGAGACTACGACAAAATTATCTTTCAGCTTACTACTATACTCTGGAAAAGTCGTCGTAAAATCATTTATAAAATCAGTCATTACTTTTTTAAACTCATCGGGAACAACTTCTGGAACTTCTTCAGCGTTATTTTTTGAAGATGATTTATCTTTTTTACTCATTTATATTTTTAATGTATCATTTACTATTTAAATCAAACTACGCACAAATATATTTATGTAAATTATTAAATAAATTATTATTAAAATGAGCAATATTATTATTAAAAATCAATAAATTTTAATAATAACGATAATAACCGCACACCGCACTCCACTACTGCATATATAATTTAGATAAAATACATAAATTTTTAACATACTTAAATGACTTTTCTTGATTTTCTTTGCTCATATTTCTAATAGGTTCGCGAAATTTGTCTATACTAGAAATAATTTGTTCTGATTGATTCATATACACTAAATCAGTTTTGTAATCTTTTTCTATAAAAAAATTAATATTATCATTGTTAATTTCACTTTCATATTTAGAACATATATAATTATACCATATCTTTGCAGTAAGTGTTGGATTTACCTTTTTTATCATGAAAATACATGTTTTTGCTTTTTTTATTGAACTATCTTCATTAAATACAAGTTCTATATCTTCTATAAATTCAGTTAACTGTGTATTGAATGCATTTAAGAGCAAAGACTTGTCTGAACTATCTAATGACGGCGATGATGACATTTTTATTTATATTAAATAATAGATACAAAAATATACAACAAAGATATATAAGACTATATAATATTAACTAATTGTTTTAAATATTTTTAGTTTATATTTATATTATCTAAATATAGAATTATTGGACTATCAAGTTATTGATTGAATCGGACATTTTTTTGTTGTTGTATCTGTTGTTGTCTTTGCTGTTCTTGTTGTTGCACCATTTGCGGACCGATTACCTGTAACTGTTGTTGAAACTGTTGTTGTTGTGAGAATTGCGCTTGGAACTGCTGTTTTTGTTGTTGTTGCTGAACAAATTGTTGTTGTGAAGGATGTTCCACCACCTTTGCCTGTTTATCAAAGTTAACCTGTATTTCGGAGTTTCTCTTTTGTTGTAAATTTTCTAAAGAAACACTTCCTATCTTATCAGGTGTATAATCTTCCTTTGGTGCTTCTATTCTCATGTTACTATCAACTGTTGCGTAGTTATACAACTGTCGCATCCCTCCATTCCCTTTTGCAGATAAGTCATCGCTCGTTTGGTCCCAGTAGCTAAATGAATCTGACGCCACTCCATACCCCCCAATACAGTCATTGTTTAATGAAAAAGGAGATGGCTCTCCATTATTATTTGTTGCTGCCATGTTTATCGCTGTTTCTCGTGGTTGTAAGTGCCCCAAAATCTGGTCCCCATATAATACCTGATGACCTTGTTTCATAAGGAGTAGCGCAGGTACACGGTTTACTTGCGGCGGCATGATAATCTTTTCTCCATTTTGAAGAATAATGTACCACGAACCTGTACTACTTTTTACTCTCTTATCGATACATAAAAAATGTAATTCTTCTTTAATATTGCTTTTTGCTAATGTCTGAAGAATTTTTTTAGATTTTTCACAAAAATTGCTATAATATAAAATACTACTCATAATATAAAATTACCACCGAGTATTTATCATTTATTTTAACTTATTATTTAAGTTATTCATTCTCCTTAATTATATTAATAAAAAATTGATTTAATAAATTGTATATTAATAATATAATAAGAAAAGCAAGTCACACAAATACATAAACAATGGAACCCCGTATTACAAACATGATGGAAGACAACGGATTTTTGAAATTTACTTTGGTCGATTGCAACATGAGTATTGCAAATGCCCTGAGAAGAATTATAATTTCAGATATTCCTACATTTGTATTTAGAACATTCCCTTATAGTGAAAATAAGGCTGAAATTATACACAATACTACTAGATTGCATAACGAAATTATTAAGCAGCGTCTCAGTTGTATTCCCATTCACATCACCGATATGGATTTTCCATATAAAGACTATATTATAGAAGTCGACGTCAAAAACGATACAGACAGCATTTTATATGTTACAACCAAAGATTTCAAAATAAAAAATATTAAAACGGATGTATACTCGAATGAGTCGGCTGTTCGTGCAATATTTCCTCCATCTGCATTATCAGGTGACTATATAGAATTTGCTCGACTTCAGCCGAAGTTATCTGAAAATATTGACGGAGAACGTCTTACACTTCGCTGCGGTCTCGATATCGGGATGGCGTCACAAGATGGAGCATTCAATGTTATTAGCACTTGTGCATACGAGTGTACACCCGACGAATCAAAGGCGCTCGAAGTATGGAAAGATATAGCAGCAGCTATGAAAAAGAGTGACAAAACAGATGAAGAAATCGAATTTGAAAAACGTAACTGGTTTCTGCTTGAGGCAAAACGCTATTACCAGCCAAATAGTTATGATTTCACGATTGAGACAGTTGGTGTGTTTGAAAACAATGAAATCGTCCTAAAAGCATGCGAAATTATGATTTCAAAATGTGAAAAGTTTTTGGGAAATTTACAGCATGGAAAAGTCGCCATTGTACCATCCGAAACAACACTGAAAAACGGTTTCGATGTTACACTGGTGAATGAGGACTATACATTGGGAAAGGTTATTGAATTTTATTTATACCAGCAAAATTTTATAGCGGACAAGACACTGTCATTTTGCGGGTTTAGAAAGCCACACCCTCATGCAACTGACAGCATTATTCGCGTTGCGTTTCATAATGAAATAGACCCTGTGGGAGTATCTGGATATGTACAAGGCGCCACCGATGCCGCTATTTCCGCATTTAAAAAACTAGCAGAGCAAATGGGAGGCGATTTGAAGAAAATGGAAAGGGTGCGATTATCTACAGGAATGGCGATGTCAAAGTCCAGTAGCAGAAGCGCGAGCCCTAAAAAGACTTCCATAGCGGCAGCAGCAGAAGCAGAAGCAGTTGCGTCAGCAACCGATGTAGCCGAAAGTAAAAAAGAGAAGTCAAAATCGGTAAAATCACAAGGTGCATCCGCGACTTCAAGTAAACCGAAAAAAGTCAAGTCACTGAGTTCTGGGGTTAAACTGAATTTATCGGAAAGCGCAGCCACTGGCGACGAAGAAGAGAAAGAGAAAGAGGAAGAAGAATAGGGCGAAGAATAGGATGAAGAATATAAATTTATTATATTTATATGTTTTTATCGTTTTACATAGTTAAAATATAAAATGATAAAAGGTCTAAAAAATATTTGTTAGTTTTTTCGTTAGTTTTGAAAAATGTATATTTGACTTTCTAAATGTTTAAATTTTTTATTTATATACGTCGGGTCAGATGTATGTTTATTAAACACTCTAATAAAATTTTGTGAAAGTAAATATTCTTCTATATTTTTTTCATTATTGTGACTACAATTTTCATAAGCATAATACTCTGGTTCTGCTGTTATATATACAACTTTCTCTTGTAAATAATGACTAGCACCTTTTAATATATCCAAGTCAGAACCTTGTGCATCAATTTTAATATAGTCAATGTATTCAAATTTGTCAAATGGAAATAAATCAAAAAAATGCCGTAGAGAATAAACTGGAACTTTTGTTTTTATTTTATATTCGCCCAAGTTTGAATCAGTTGGTTTATATAAACTAGAACAACCTACATCTTTTTGAGTCTCATAAAATGTCATTTCACTAGGTTCATTTACATTTGACAATGCAATTGGAAATAAAAAAAAACGGTCATTAACATATTTTTTATTTATGGGTTCACCATGACAAGAATCTCTTTTTTTAATACTATCATTTGATGAAATACTAGCCAAAAAATCCGGATTTGGTTCAAAACCAATAACTAATAAATTTGGCTCGTTCTCTAACCAATTTTGCGAATGAGGAGCATTATATGATAACCCAATATCCAGTTTTACATGTTTTATAATTTCGTTGATAATAATATTATTGAAATATTTTTCCATTTTAATATTATTATCTTTATATTTATTTTTATATACTTATTCTAGTTACATATTTATTCTGGTTACATACTTATTCTGGTTACATACTTATTCTGGTTACATACTTATTCTGGTTACATACTCACCATATTTATTCTACACTACTCTGTTATAATGTAATCCAACCTTTTTTTGCTCTATGCCAAAAAGGTAAATAGTATACTTCAGCGTCAGTTAATATCGCTGCAATATAACTAAAAGAACTTGCAGACATTACTAGCGCATCAGAACCAACAAGCCCTACAAATGTTTTAGTTACTTCTTCGTTAATATGAAAAACAACATCATCGTTTTTATAACAGTTAAAATTTTCAATATTACCTTGTGAATAAATATGGAAACATAAACAAATATCTTCTTTGTTTTTATACTTTTCACGAATACTATTCATTGCATTTAAATAATAAGAGTCTTCTGTATTTGTACCTTCAACGCGGTCGTCGTGAATATTTGGTCTTCTAATATGAACCGCAACATTAAATTTATTATTTTTATAAACATCTTTATCTTTATTTTGCCAAAAACATTTTTTAATTTTATCAATTGCCTCATTATTGCTTGTATATAAGTCTAAGTTATCTTCAACAACGCGATATATATACTCTCTACTAGACGTATTAATGCTATAGTTATTTATGTTTTTTACATAATCATAATCATCGTAATCATCATAATTACCTTGTATATTCATACATCGATTTACTCTTTCTATAAAATCAGATTCGTTATTGTAATTATGTTCCATATTTCTTATTTTTTTATGGATGTAATCCAAATTATTGAAACTTGCATATAAAATATAAAAAACAATTGACTGAAACTGTGACCCAAATCCATCACGTTTATCAATGAATATTAATTTTTCTTTTTGTTTTTCTGTTTCTGTTTCAACTTCATATTCATTTAATAAACAACTAACAAACTTATCATTTTCTAACTTGATATGTGACCCTATAAATATATTTCTAGAAGAACTGTTACTAGAAGGAAAGTGTAATGGATATTCTGTGTGGTTGGGTTGCGTTTTTACGGTATAAACAAATTTAAAACATTTATTCAACTGATTCCATATATATAATCTTCCCGGTCTGCTTCCATACTCATTGTGAGACTGTTCATTTGTTGAACCTTCCCATATTATATTTTTATTTTCATCATTTTGACCACTTGTACAAGTACTTATAATAACAAATTCATTACATAAATTTGCCAAATTTGTAAAGGCATTTTCCAAATCCGTTAAGTGATATAGTGTTCCATAACATACAATTATATCAAACTTTATTTTATCTTCAATAACTACATTTAAATCATATGTATTAAACGGTAATTCTTTATTTATATTAATCATCAAAGACTCTATATTTTCTTTTCTATAGTCGTTTAATGTTACATCTGCATTTTTACTTAATAAAAATTTTGTAATATCACCACATCCTCCGCACCCCGTTTCTAATACCTTTTTATTATTAAAATTAATATTTAAACTCTTCAAGTGGTCTATTCGTGCTTGATTTAACTTTCTAGCAGCGTCATAATAAAACGAATTCAATATATGTTGAGGTATCATTGTTATGTGGTAAATAACTTATATATTTTATATATTTTATATATTTTATATATTTTATATAAGTTATATACTTTATATAATTTATGTAACTTATATTATAACTATTACATTGTATAAATAAATTTTTATACTACTTATACTACACTATTGTTCAGTTGCAAATTTCAAAACTATGTTTTTAATTATCACTAGTTATCACTAATTATCACTAATTATTTTATTTAACCTAGGAAAAAATCCAAGTTCATTTACTATTTTTTGTTTTTCCTTTTTTATTATATCAATACGCTGAGACCACCAGTCTTCCTCTATTGCTTTTGTAATAATAGATAAAGACTCTTCAAAATTATCAAGCGGTAGTCTAACAAAGGCACGTGAATCGATGTGGTCTTCCAGATTGGGACACCCCCAATAAAAACAAAGACACTCAAATAAAATAGGCTCCCATATCTTCTCAGTTGCATAATTTTTTTCACTATTGTTCTCACACGAAAAACAGTACTTGTACTTTACTAACTCCGTTTTATTTTGCGTCTCACCTACATACGATTCCAACGCGTGATAATTTTTACGACCATAGACATGCATAAATTGCGATTCCGACCCCGACTCCATCTCCACATATTTCAAAAAGTTGACCCTCTTCATATGTCCTTCGTCGTATAATTTATCACTTAATACACACATTACCTTATTTATTTTCTCTTCACCTGAAATATTTTCCGGCGGTGATACTTGCCATTGTACATTGTTAAGACTTTCCGCATGTCGAAACACTTTCATAAATTTGCTCGCATCCGGTATAGCCCATTCCCCCCATGTTTTAACTCCCCTGTTTTTAGTAGTATCATATATCCATGGTTCCATCTGAAAAATAATAGTCTTTTTCGGTTCATATGCTCCCAATGAATCATATGTAGGCATATTTATAATCACATAATAGTCAATACTTTTGTCACCTTCACAATCAGAAACAAGTTCGATATTATTTATATATGTTCCTTTTATATCATTCATCACATAAAATTCGCGACACAAATCTTTCGAAGAACACCAATTGCATAACATTTTTACACGTTTTTTATTTACGTTTTCTGATATATCGGATTTTCGATTAATCTCACGCATCTGTTGCATCTCATGTTTTTTAATCTCTCGTAATTGTGATTCCTCCAACAAGCGTCTGAAGTTATCATCAAGATTTTCTACAACTTTTGATGCATACTCTTTTTTAATATAAATACCATCACCTTCTCCAAACCATGGCGAAGTTGTAATCGTTTCAATAGTACTTTTAAAAAAACCGAGCGTATTAAATGCAATACATTGTTTATCGCGTGCGGCACATAGTACCATATTTTTTAGACTATCCTGTTTGCGATATAAATCAAACCCTATTTGGTCCCCACCCGGGATATAAATAAAATTATCTTTCAAAATGTCAAGATAACGGTTTTCATGCAATCTAAAGTCAATCGAATCAATGCTTCTTTGTATATCTGTATCATAATTGACATCATCATCGTGCCATAGTGCATTACAAAGGTTTGGTTGTGTTTCATAACAGTTAACGGTATTTACAATTTTCATAACATAGTCTATTCCATGTTTTATTCCATTTTTATGAATATAATCTATCATTTTTTTTGCGCCATTTTTATTAATACTATATCCATGCGTTCCTCCGACATACAAATTTTTTTTAAGAGGATGTACTGATACACATGTTTCATTTTTTACCAAACTATAGTCGTATATGTCTTTGTTATTTAGACGATCATTTTTATACATTAAATAACCATGGTATAAAATATCTTTCTCTTTAAATTCACTTTCCAGTTTTGCAAGTTGTTCTTTATATCCACTACATAAAATAACATCGTCCTCCATAATAATATAATAGTCATTTACCGTATCTTTTACTAACTCGAGCCACAAACCATAGTGCGACAACGCACAACCAATAATGCCACACCTATTCCCGAAATCATTGCCTTCAAACAATTTATATAATTCTATTGTAGGCGATATTATCAAGTCATTACCATATATAGCATCAATAATTTCATATTCATTTTCATTTTCAGAAAATCCCGATTCTTTTAATATATTCATTACTATTTTTTTACGGTCATCCCTATGTTTTAAGTTCAAAACTTTAATTCTAGACGAAGTATTTACTTTTATGGGAGGGCTGTATCGTTTTCGAATGCTTTCATTTGATGCGTCATCGAATTCGCAAGAATCACAAGAATCACAAGAATCACAAGACTCGTAAGATGGGGAGTGAACAAGAGGAGAGACAATAGAGGAAGCTATAGGCAATAGAGGCGCATGAGATTCGTGAGATTTATCTAAATTAAATTGAGAAATGTCATTTAATTCATAAGAGTTTGGTTTTGTTTTATCATGTCGTTCTGATGTTAATCTACCAATATGACGCGAACATATCATATTAAAAAATGCACTTCTATAACCAGCATCATACCAACGTTTCGCATAATCAGATTCGAAAAATTGATTTTCACTATCATAATTACCCAAGCCGAGTATAGTTTCAACATCTATCATCGCCGGACGAAAGCTATAGTCTTGCCAGTAACAACAGTTAGGAAAAAACAAGTCTTTACTTGTAGTATGGTTATGCAGAACAACAGGAATACCCGGAATACATTCGTTAGGGGGTAAAATGGTATGTCCTTTTATAGTCGTATCTGCGATTGTTTCGGAGTAATTTCTATTAAATAAGACTTGGCGAATATTTTTAGAAGTGTGGTATGTTTGAAGCACTTTTATAGAATCTCCAACATAGTTTCGTTTCGTATAAAATAAAAAGTCGTCTTCCATATGTATCCAATATTTTGGTTTGAGTTCATTTAGTTTATTCCAAATAATATTCATACTTTCTCTGTGACCCTTTTCTGATTCCGACTTCATATAGTATGTAATCCACGGAAAATTACTCTTCATGTATTCCCTATCACTTTTAGATGAATTATCATCCACGCAAAACCAATAATCAATCTTTTCTTTATCTAACCAATGATTTAAAATAGAACCGATTGTCTGTTTAAATAAATCGAGACGTTTACAAGTAGTAAATGAAATGAAAACATTATTGGTGCGTTTCTCCGAACCCGAACCAGAACCCGAACCCGAAGAGACTTTATTATGGAATAAAGCTTTACTATTTTTAGGGATATCGCACAATTTAGAACGATTTTTTTCAAATAAAATATTCCAACATTCATGCATTCGTTTATCGACATCGACGCCATCATTTAATAACAACTGTATTGTTTCGTTATATTCATAAAAAAAAGGAAGAGTATCGTCACTGTCACGCGTCAGCTGCTCTTTATAACAGGCTAAGTTAATACATGTTTTAATGTACTTATCAATACTATCGAGACACCGAGTAGTAATAATTTTTTTACAACATTCGTATCCTAACTCATGCTTTCCACAGTAAAATCCGGCAATACTACATGAATACTCGATGTGGTTAAAGTAAAAAGGCTCGAATAGGAATAACTTATTTGGCGGTGGTTTCATGTGCCCCAAGAACTGTTCACCCAATGAACAACATAGTAAAAACATTTCTCGCTGTAAAAGAATTTCGCAAGCTAGCGCGATTCCTTCGATTCTTTCGTGGTCAAAAATGCTAGATTTTGTCAAGTAGCGAATTGCATTTTCAAAATCATTTTGACGCATATATAAGTCACCCAATATAAAACAAGAATAGTATCTTTCTTGAACCCATGTATTTAATTTATCTGCCACCATTGTATACCATTCAATTGCATCTTTAACCATACCACTATCCTTATAACTCTGTGCGCAATAGAAAGCATAACGATTGGATAATCCTTTCTCTGGTTTTTCGAGTTCGGTATAATATGCCTTTTTTAAAATTTCGGCATCTTTTTTATATTTATTGGGGTCTTTACTTCGACTCCCTTTGCGTCCCGATTCTACATAGTAATCGCCGTTTATCACCACCCCTTCGACATTTCTATTTACACATGTTAAAAATTCATGAAGAACACCATTGAATCGCCACTGAAGATGATTATTTATTAGAAGAGGACGAACATAGGCTACATTGTCTCCTCCAAATTTCAAGTTATACATTTCTTTATTAAATACGCTAGGTTCAGGAAGTTCAAAACTACCATGTATACTGTCATCCGCGTCAAAAATAAATAAATAATCTGTTTTTTTATATGCATGTTGTAAAGCTAATGTCCTATTATGCCCAAAATCGCACCACTCATCTTGAAATAGCTCTCCGTCAATATTTTTTGATTTAAAATAATTCCGTATTACATCCTGTGTACCATCAGTAGAACCAGTATCAGAAATAACCCAATACGCAAGAGGAATATACTTTAAAATATTATCAAAAGTTTCTACAATAATATGTGCTTCATTTTTTACAATCATGTTTAAACAAATTGTTTTATTTTGTGGAGTAAAATTGTTTTTTACTTGAGGTGTATTTTTTTTCATAGTTGTAATAGTATTTGTAATATTATTTGTAATATTATTCGTAATATTGTAGAACAAGTATTTAGGAATCATAAGACAAATCTATTTATATTTATTTTTGTTATATGAATAAATATTTTTAGTGTCATAAAAATATGATAGAAAGATTCATAAAAAATATTATAAAAATAAATATAATAATAAATATAGTAATATAATATAATTATATTCTAATAAATGTCATTTACTCGTTTTCATGACGACCCGTGTAGAATAGAAAAACAACAGCAAGAGTCTACCGACCCTGGAAAATGGAGACTCAATGTTCCCGGGAACGGGGATAAGCCGTGTTTTATGATAGACCCATCTATTCGCTTACAAAAGTGGGGTGCAAACTTGATGACAAATACAATAAATCTCGAAAGTTCTCTTTTTGGTCTTGATAGAAATCTAACAAGAGATTGTAATCCTCAAAATAACTATAAAGACGTAGTTATACCTACATCAGCAATCCAGTACCCTTCTTGTTCTCCATTTACAGACCAATCGAGGGTTACAAATCCGGCTTGGTGGTACAGAGATTTAGAACAACCAAACTGGGACTACCTTCATTTGAATCCGCAAGAGAATACATGTATGTCATTTCAGAATAACCTTAGCACCAGAATTTTAGAAAAAGATAATCATGTTACAAAAGTTCCTTGTTTTAATTACAACATGATAGATAATACCCAAAATTTATTTAAAAAATAAAAGGTGAATGTAAAAACTATATATGTAATATTTAAGAGTTAATAGAGACTAAAAAATATATTACATATATATAATAAACATATATATAATACAATGGAAGTTGTTATCCCAATATTGGCAGCTACAGGATTAATTATGGCGGCAAATAATAAGAAAGAAAATAATATTGATGACGTAAGAGCAAAAATGTTTAAAAAAGAAGCATTTACAAATATGGGCGCCGGTAGAGTAAATCCTCAAAATTACCTACCAAATACCCAAGTACCGTCTACAAACTACCCGACAATAGACAATTCCACGCAAGGGAATATAAATCAGTTTAGAGGAGGTTCCGCCGTAACAGATAAATATTTCAACGCGTCAGTCGGCGAAAGAGTACTTAAACAAGGTGACCAATTCGGTAACCCATATTTTAATAATGGCGAAAACAGCAACAGCGGCAACAGCGGTGCAAGTAATGACGAAAATATAACATCGCTAACCGGACAGAAAATTAATGTATCAAATTTTGAGCATAATAATATGGTACCATTTTTCGGTTCAAGAATAAGGGGTCGCACAACTGACGCTGATACTCATGAGTCTATTTTAGATAGCTATAGTGGGTCGGGTAGTCAAAAAATATGCAAAGAAGAACGCGCGCCTTTATTTGCACCTCAGGCGAACATACAGTATCCGAGTGGAATGCCGAATTTTACGTCATTTTTTCAGTCACGCGTCAACCCTGGGACTCAAATGGCGAATGTAAAACCATGGGAAGAAGTGCGCGTTGCTCCGGCATTAAACCAGGGTTTCACGTCTTGTGGAAGTAATGGGTATAACTCGGGTATGGAAGCACGCGATTTATGGGTGGACAGGAATGTGGACGAACTGCGAACTACGAATAACCCCAAACTTACATATAGTTTAGAGAATCATCAAGGACCTTCTTATAACTGGAACGTTCAACAACCTCCTAGTGCCAAAACGTATGGACACGTCGAAAAATTCTTGCCCGACAAGTTCTACTTAAACACTCCCGACAGATGGTTTACTACTACTGGTTTAGAGAAAGCACAATCCGGGCGCCCCGAAGAATTACTGAAAGACCAGAACCGTATATGCACCACCAAAGAATATTTCGGTGTAGACTCGAATATGAATGGAACGTCACAATATGCTCCGAAAAATTTTGAACCATCAAGAAAAGTAACACTAGAAGGTGTTCCGACTATAAATGCTTGTGGTATAGGAAAATGCGAACCATCCAAACACGACTATGGGCGCGGAATCACAAGAATTCGCTCTACAAATCGGTCAAACTTGAAGGCACCTCTGTTTTTGGGGTCGAGTGTAAATGCGGCACTAAAATCGTTTGTTGCGCCAATATTAGAAGCGGTGCGCCCCTCTAGAAAAGAAAACGTCGTTGGAACTATCCGACCTGCAGGAAATGTTCAGCCAATTGGTTCGGCAGGACGTGCACATAACCCCTCGGATAGAGCACCGACGACAATTAAAGAAACAACCGAAAGTCTGCTCGATTTTAACCACTTGAACGTTACACCACTTACAGAGGGTACGGGTTATTTAGTTTCCGACCAACAAGAAGTATATACACAACGCCAGACAACCGAACCAGAATACTTTGGACCGAGTGATGGCTCAAGTAATCAAGGGTATCGTTCTACAATGGCTGCGCGAAACCAACGCAATAATATACACAAAGTAAGCAAAGAATATACTCCATCGGGAAATTTGTCGACATTTAACAATAATGCAAATATAAATATTAGAAGACCGGATAAGAATAACCAGGAATGCCCTTGGAACGGAGGAGCAAGCGCTGGTTCTGGTTTAGGAGGAATGCCCCCTTCTGCGACGCAGTTTGGTAAAATAAGCAAAATGCCGCAATTCTATGAACATTCTATTCATTGTGAAAGAATTCAACCTGATGTTTTGGATGCATTTAAACGCAACCCATACACGCAAAGTTTGCACAGCTATGGTGGCATATAAACAAAGGTACATAATAACTCACTTTTATTTTTATTTTTTATTTTATTTTCCATAAGTCGTATATTTTAGGGAAGAGACTTTTACACAATAGTTAAAAAATAGTTAAAAAATAGTTAAAAATATTAAAAACATAATAAAAATAAATCTTTGTGTATGTATATATATAATACACAAAGATGTTGAAAACCGTTAGCTTACTTGCCATTTTACCTGCACTTACCTTTGCCTTTTTTATCCCTTTCCCAGTTTCTGGTCCAAGTCATTCAGTCGCGAACGAAAATGCAGTAACAGTAACAGAACACGCTCATGTAGCAAACAACAAC
>JACCDP011506492.1_pt1 | contig 14256 bp, 9 predicted proteins | sample 7445841 | NCBI WGS metagenome assembly JACCDP01 (sample SAMN15323441, study PRJNA562643) | freshwater metagenome | isolation source: river surface water | place: USA:Blue River Watershed | collected 2017-08-17
ATAGGTAAGGCCATCATTATTGGCATCTGTTCCCCTTCCCCTTAAAACAAAAGGTGTAGACCTTGGGATGATAAAATCAGCACCAGCATCAGCAGTTGGGGCAGTGTTGCCGGTTACCTGAACAGTTGCACAGCCACCATCTCCTGTTCTCACATAATCACTTACTTGTTGAATATTATAAGCATGAAAGTATTCATCAGGCCTTGCCTGAATATTACCAGGCCATCCACCACCTGCATACCCCATTAAGGTAGAACCCGAGCCAGGCTCATATTGTGCATTAGTACCCTCCATTCGGAATGATAAAGTATGATTGGCTCCAAACTGATGTCCTAACTCATGAATAACTAAATTTACAAAATTACTTCCTGTTAAATTGGTTCCATCCACATTCCCATGAGATGAAAACCCACCTGCTTTGCCTCTGAAATTATTACCGGTTTCACCATTATGGTTAACACATACACAGCCTATACATCCTGCATTTCCGCTATACCCAGTATTTCCCAGTATTTGCAGCATGTGCCCTACATCATAGTTGGCGTTTCCAATTTCCTGATCAATGGTATTTTGGGTAGTAATATTCCAGGTGTCTTCATTATTATTCCAGGGGTCAGTAGCTGGATTAAGGTAAATCAGTAAATCGGTATTAGCCACTAAATTTAATCGGATAGCAAAATCCCTTTCAAATATGAGGTTAACACTATTTACGAGTGCATTCATGGCAGCTAATACCCTTGCCCTTCTTTGCTGATCGGTAGTTTCAGTGCCGGTGAGAAAATGCCTGGAGTATTCACCTGCAGCAGCCAAAGCCAACCGGAAAGTCCTTAATCTGCCGTCATCCATGGCTCTTTGCGCATCGTTACCCGACTTTAATACCGGAACTATCCTATCCTTCACCCCACAACTAAATGCAGCATGATCATCAAAATCATCTTTCCCCGACCGGACTATGTAATAATTTTCCGCAGGATTTACCGGATCAATGTAAACCGTATTTTTATCCGGAACAGATATACTTGCATGAACTCCATCAGGAGAATAACTAAAGCGCATAATAGCCGCTTTTTTTTCCACACCAACTCCAATATAGGATTTAATTTCCGGGTATCTGTTTGCCAACTGGTCTTCCATCACCGATGATTCAGCCACTTTAAAATGAAGAATAGTTCCGTTTTCATCAGGAAATCCAATTATTAAAGAAGACTGAGCAGCTCTCTTGTTTTTTTCTAATGGCACCTGTTGAAGTTGTTCCTTTAACCTTGCAAGATCCAATAAAAACAGTTGATTAGAGCCAGACTTGACCTGCTTAGGTAATTTCTTACCTAACTGATCGTTTTCTGTTAATGGTTTCCAGATCTCCTGGGCTTGTGCATTGAATACAAAAACACAAACCATTGCTAACATCATTTTTTTCATTTGTTAAGGTTTAGATGGTTATACATAATTGGGTAACAGAAAAAACATATTCATTCCATCAGGCCAGATTATAAGCCTGAATTATCACCTTTGTGAATCCCAGGGAAAAGCCCTGAAATCATATTCCGGCTAAAGAAGCCAGATAAAGCAAAAAATTGTTACTTAGGCTGTTTAATGGTATTTTTGGGGGAGGATGGTTAATAAAACTGCTGTGTTGGAAAAACAGTTCCTTTAACTTATCTGTGCTAAATGTGCCGCAAAAAAAATGAAAATCAAACCCCTTTTTATTCAGTTCTTACTTCTTCATAAAAGATCCAGAGTAAAAAAATTCAGTTTTAAAGAATCACAATAAAAAGTAACTCATACCCATTCTGAATTTAACTCCATAAAATATTTCTATCTAAATCCATTTTGATTCCTTCTAAACTCAACTTACAGCCAGTATAAAATTACACTAACTGTAGAAGACACTTATTAATTCTCTATTCTTTTACATGAACACTATAAATAATCTTACCTGTACAAGGAAAAATTAATCACTTTTATTAATTTATAAATTAGATACCCTAAAAACAGAAATTCTTTTCGAATCACAGGTAGTACCCCAGGGCAAGCCCTGTACCCAAATTCCGCTCCAAAGAGCGGGGTATTAAACCTTCCGACGCACCTTCGGTGGTCGGGATTGTTCCACTAATTCCGCTAAAGCGTAAAGTCTCACGAATAAAAATCCTCCCATAACAGGAAGAGCTATCAGTCAAAAAAAAACTTACATTTACATGACTAAACAATGTGCTAAAAAAGATTTATGAATTTTGAGACTTTAAAAGAGATGTGTGCCGTTCATGCCCCATCCGGAAATGAAAAAGACATGTGTGATTTTGTGTTGAACTACGTACAAAAAAATAAAAAAAGCTGGAAACACCAACCCAAAGTCTTTTATGGTAAAGAATTTCAGGACTGTATTGTGCTGGTGTTTGGGAAGCCACGCACCGCAGTATTTACCCACCTGGATAGTATTGGTTTTATGGTGCGTTATGGAAAAGGCTTAGTAAAAATAGGAGGGCCTAAAACCATTGATGGCATAAAGCTGGTTGGTGAAGACAGCAAAGGGAAAATTGAAACAAGCCTCAGGGTTACTGAAGACAAAAAAAAGGGAATAAAAAAACTTGAATACCACTTCAACAGGGATATAGAAACCGGAACAGAATTAACGTTTAAACCTAACTGGAGAGAAACGAAAACAAGTGTACAATGCTGTTATATGGATAACCGTTTGGGGGTATGGGCTGCGTTGAATTTAGCCGAAAACCTTAAAAACGGGGTTATTGTTTTTAGTTGTTTTGAAGAAGTGGGAGGCGGTACAGTTTCCTTTATTCAAAAATTTTTACAAGAAAAATATAAAATCTCTCAGGCGCTTATTGCCGATATTACCTGGTGTACAGAGGGAGTGAAACCCGGAAAAGGTGTAGCCATCAGCGTGCGCGACAGCCTGATCCCGAGAAGATCTTTTTTAGAAAAAATTATATCGATAGCCAAAAACTCAAAAATCCCCTTTCAGTTAGAAGTGGAAGATAGTGGTGGTAGCGATGCCAAAGAACTTCAACGGGCTGAATACCCCTGGGACTGGTGCTTTATTGGAGCCCCGGAAGAAAATGTACATACTCCGGATGAAAAGGTAAATAAGAAAGACATAGATTCCATGATTCAATTATATGAAGTACTAATGGATAAATTATAATACCTCCATGCCATGAAAATCCCTTCCCCGCTGTTTCTACTCTTACTGTTCATCAGCTGCTCCTTTCACCTGCACGCACAGCTAAACTTTACAGATAAAAAATTAACTCTTTACGATACCTTAAGGGGGAGTATTGGTCCGGAAAGAAACTGGTGGGATGTGTTGAAATACAAAATAGATTGTAACATCAATTTAAATGAAACATCTATTCAATCCGTTTGTGCCATTACCTTTAAAATTACCGGAAGCGGGCAACAATTGCAAATAGACCTGCAGGAGCCTTTGATATTCGACAGTTGTTTTATCGACAATAAAAAAATTCCCTTCAGTAAAAATGCAGACTTCTACTTTCTTAACTACGATCAGCCCAAACAAATTGGAGCGATTAAAACATTGCAGGTATATTATCACGGAAAACCAAAAAAAGCTATTCATCCGCCCTGGGATGGAGGTTCGGTTTGGAAAAAAGGGAAAGACAATACCTGGAGCTGGATGAGTGTGGCCTGTCAGGGACTGGGAGCAAGCGCCTGGTACCCCTGTAAAGATCACCAGAGCGATGAAGCAGATAGTGCCGAAATAATAATTACCTGCCCCAGCCAGTTTACCGGCGTTAGCAATGGAGTACTCGTAAATAACACACAGAACAAAGATCACACTTCTACCTGGCATTGGAAAGTAAGCAACCCGATTAATAACTATTGCATAGTACCTTACGTAGGAGATTATGTACACCTGCAAAATAGTTACCAGGGCGAAAACGGAAAACTTAAACTTGATTACTGGGTATTAAAGCAAAACAAGAAAAAAGCAAAAAAACATTTTAAACAGGTACCCTTAATGCTTAAAGCCCTGGAGTACTGGTTTGGCCCCTACCCCTTCTATAGCGATGGCTACAAACTTGTTGAGGCTCCTTATTTGGGCATGGAACATCAAAGTGCTATTGCCTATGGCAATGAGTACCAAAACGGTTACCGGGGTACTGATCTTTCCTCGAGCGGTCATGGACTTAAATGGGATTTCATTATTGTGCATGAAAGCGGGCACGAATGGTTTGGTAACAATATTACTACCAATGATATTGCAGACATGTGGGTACATGAAGGGTTTACCAATTATTCCGAAGTATTATTTACCGAATTTTATTATGGTAAAGAAGCTGCGGATAGTTACTGCGCCGGACTACGTAAAAAAATTTCAAACGATACACCCATTATTGGCCCCTATAATGTAAACACAGAAGGTAGCGGCGACATGTATTACAAGGCTTCAAACATGATTCATACCATCAGGCAAATCATAAATAATGATGAAAAATTCAGAAACCTGCTCAGGGGTTTGAATAAAGATTTTCACCATCAAACCGTAAGCACACATCAAATTGAAAAATACATAAGTGAAAAAAGCGGAATTGATTTAACTGTGGTATTTGATCAATACCTCAGAACTACTCAAATTCCCATTCTTTCTATACGCATCCGCAATAACCTGTTAAGTTACCAATGGAAAAATTGTATCACCGGTTTTAATATGCCAGTGAAATTAAATTTTACAACTGGTTCTACTCTGTTCATTTATCCTAATGCCGAAAAATCAGCTACATTAAAACTTGAAGAGGGGTATGGAACAGTTATAGTAGATCCTAATTTTTATATTCAGGTAGAAATGGAATAAATATTATAGTTAAATCATTGCTTTTTGCACTGCAGATTTGAAGAATCATTTATTTTTTATATTATTGTATTAAGGGGCTATTTATGATACGAAGAAGCTCCTATTTCCCCACTTTTATCAATTAACAACCCTTGCAGAAATTATCATCTTACAAAAACGCAATACGATGAAATACACAAGCCTTTGTCTTTTTTTCTTACTTTCCCTTACTGATGCCACCAGGGCGCAGGAATGGCTAAAGGATGTTCATCAGCACCAATTGAATTTTTACCAGATTCAGAAAAAATTTTATAAGCAGTTAAAAGAAGAAGCGAAAAAAGCAACTACCACCGCTTCCAAATCCGAAAAAGAAGAATCTGATCATGAATTATTTAAACGCTGGGAATATTATTACGGCCCCCGTGTTTATCCATCAGGTGATTTAAGCTTAGTAAGTTCAAACTACCATCGTTTTCAGGAGTACCTGAAACAACAAAACACCAATCATTCCAATAAACTACATCAGCTTGGACTATGGACTCCCGTAGGACCTATGGGCGATCAGGTGGGTGGAAATGTGGGCAGGTTAAATTTTATCCGTGTGAAACCAGGCTCTGCTACTGATTTTTGGGTTGGTTCACCAGCAGGAGGGATATGGAATAGTACCAATGCCGGAGCCGACTGGACCATTAAAAATGAAAGCCTCAACATTACCGGTTGTTCCGATCTCGCCATTGACCCCAGCAACACAACCATTATGTATATGGCCACCGGCGACGGTGATGGCGGAGACACTTATTCCATTGGTGTGTATAAAAGTACTGACGGGGGTACTTCCTGGAATGCCACCGGACTCTCCTATCAGGCAACAGACATGGTAAAAATATACCGACTGCTGATTAATCCCAATAACCCGCAACTACTTTTAGCAGCTACCTCCAATGGTATATTCCAAACTACCAACGCCGCGCTTAACTGGACAAAGGTTTCCGTGAATACGGTGAGGGATATGGAATATAAACCCAATGACCCCAATACTGTTTACGCCTCAGGAAACAGCTTCTATAAATCTACTAATGGAGGTGCATCATGGTCTCCGGTTACTTCCGGCACTCCTTCCTCAGCAGCTAGAATATGTATTGGTGTTAGTGCAGCCGACCCCGAATATGTGTATCTGCTTGCCGCCAACAACACCACATTCAAAGGCATATACCGCTCCACCAATAGTGGAACTTCCTTTACAACACGAACCACCAGCCCTAACATGCTCGGATATTCCCTGACCGGAAATGATAGTCATGGCCAGGCCTGGTATGATTTGTGCATCGCTGTTTCTCCCTCCAATAAAGACGAATTAGTAATAGGCGGTGTACAAATTTGGAAATCAACCAACGGAGGTACTTCCTTTACCTGCAAAACCAGTTGGTACGGAGAAAACGGAGTTGCTTATTGCCATGCAGACATTCATGACCTGCATTACCTGAATCCAAACACCATCATGGCCGCTACCGATGGTGGATTGTTTATTTCTACAGATGGAGCAAATACCTGGGAAGCCCGTAATGGTAAAATGAACATTTCCCAGCTTTATGATATTGGTGTGGCCAAACTCAATCCCAACATCATATTAGGAGGCTTGCAGGATAACTCTTCCATTATGTATAATGGCAATTACTGGCTCAGAAACAATGCTACCGGAGATGGGTTTGTGGGTTTCGTTGATTACAGTAACATTAATACCATGTATTCTTCATCCTATTATGCAAATTTTTTCCGTTCAGAAAATGGTGGTGCCAGTTGGATAAATACTACTTCAGGTCTTCCAAGTGGGAACTGGAAAACAGACTGGCAGCAGGATCCGCAGACTCCCACTACCTTATATGCCGGTATCAGGGAAGTGTATAAATCTGTGAATAGTGGCGACAATTGGTCGCAACTCACCGCAATTGGGGCAATTGATGAAGTAGTTAAATTTGAAGTAGCACCCTCCAACAATCAGGTAATATATGTGTGTTATCCTGGTGCAATATACAAAAGTACTAATGGCGGAAATAGTTGGTCTGTTATTTCCAATTCCCTGCCGGTTCTTGCTAATTTTTCCTGGATAAAAGTACACCCTGCCGATGCCAACACGGCCTGGGTTAGCTATTCGGGATACACGGCAGGCGATAAAATAGTTGAAACAAAAGATGGTGGCAGCACCTGGACTAATATTTCCAATGGTTTGCCCAACCTACCTGCCACCTGTATTACCTATGCAACGGGCACTAATGAAGGAATTTACCTGGGAATGGATATTGGCGTTTACTTTAAAGCTAAAAATCAAAATACCTGGTCGTCATTTTTTAACGGACTTCCCAATGTAAGTATCAGCGACCTTGAATTCCATCAGGCAAGCGGAAAACTAAGAGCATCTACTTATGGGAGGGGAGTATGGGAAACAGATCTTGAACAAAGCGGTGCCCTCCAACCATTCGTATTATTTAATTCCAGCAAAAAAGTAATATGTGCAGGTAATTCGGTTCAATTTACCGATCAAAGCCTTAATGCACCCACCTCCTGGAAATGGACATTCAATGGCGGAACACCTGCCAGCTCTGCTGCCCAACACCCATCGGTTACTTATCCTACACCTGGAAAGTATGAAGTAAAACTGCGTGCATCCAACAATAACGGCAGCGATTCATTGGTAAAACTGATGTATATGGAAGTAACCGGGGTTCACAACCCGCCAATTACAGAGGACTTTAACAGTACTGCATTTCCTCCTCCGAACTGGAATCTCGACGATATCAACCAAGACGGGGCCTGCTGGGAGTATTGTAATACCACAGGTTCACAAGGCTCATCCAGCTGCATGCGTTTCGATAACTTTAATATATATCCGGCCAATGCCAAAGACGGGATTTTTATGCCCCGCCTTAACTTTAATGGTATGATAAATCCAACACTTAGCTTTGATCTTGCCTATAAATACATCAATGCAAACTATAGTGATAGCTTGATCATATTGTTAACAGAGGATTGCGGACTTACCTATAAAAAAATATTCGAAAAGGGCGGGGCAGATTTAGCAACAGTTCCCGGCATAAATGATTATAATCCCTTTAGCCCTGCCAATAACCAATGGAGGAATGAAAAAATTAGTTTAAGTGCTTATGCCGGTAAAACTGATGTAGGTATATTATTTCAAAATCGCGGATACAACGGTCAGCTACTTTACATAGATAAAATTAATTTAAGTGATAATAATTTAGTAGAAACAACACCTGGACTGCTTCAGCTCATTACGCTGGCACCTAACCCCAATAACGGAAGTTTTACTCTGAAGCTCCATAATGGCCCTGCAAAAGACAGTTATCAGATCAGGGTTTTTAATGCACTGGGCAAACTCCTTGCAGAAGATACCAGAGAGGGTCAGGATTTTAAAAAGGAATTTCAGTTGGAAGAAAAAGGACTCTATTTCATTCACGTTCAATCTTTACATGATAGCTGTACCTTAAAGGTTTTAGTACAATAGCGGCAGAGCCTCTTTCTGCCTGTTGTGGAATGTAGTTTATTCCTTGAAACATTTTTGTGTCAGGTTATTGATGATTTCTTTTCTCTCATCTCTTCCTCACAAGGCTTACACTTATTTCAATTAACCATTATGTGTACCCGAAATTTTAATCATACAGAACAACTGCTTATGAAAAATGCATTCACCGGTATGAACCGCCTGGGCTATTGCTGAACCCTACTTCCGACCCAAGGTAGTGGGTATAAAACCTTGCGACGCAGCTTCGGTGATGGGGATTGTTCTCTGCCCGCCATAAGGCTGTTGAGGCAGGCGGGGACTAATTTCGCTAAAGCTGAAAGTTCACAAATAAAAAAGGGGCAAACGCCCCCTTAATATGTTCAAAGTATCTGTATTTACAGCTGTTTTAAAGCCTGAGCTTCTTTTAAACAGGCATAAATACCTTTTTTATTAATGTTTTTAATTGCCGAAGTAGAAACCCTTAAGCTTACCCACTCCCCTGTTTCAGGAACAAAAAAACGTTTACGTTTTAAGTTTACTTTAAACTGACGGCGGGTTTTGGTATTAGAATGCGATACGTTATTTCCGTTTAAGGCTTTTTTACCTGTTAATTGACAAATCCTAGACATAATTCCTTATTTTAATTATTTCCAAAAATGGAACGCAAAGAAACAAATTTCTTATTAAGAAAGCAAATTTTATTACAAAAATTTTCCGCAAAACAGTGCAATATCGTCCAGATAGGGCTTAGCCCCTTTAAAATTAATAATATTGAAGAGTATATTTTGGTTAATCTGAGGGACTTCCAATTTTTGCCCCATTTTAACATCCGTAATCAGCTTTTCATAACCATAACTGCTACCTTCCTCATTTTCAACTTCCACCACTCCATCAGTATAGCATAATACTACCGAACCTGCTCTAACCCTGAGCCGTCCTTCCTCAATTCTCTCCAGTTCATCAATCATTCCCAGCCCTGTGCAACCGGTTTTAAGCAATTCAATATTTCCGCCGGTAATCAGTACAGGAGGGTTGTGTCCTGCATTAATATAAGTCAGTTCCTTTCGTTCTATATGGTATTTTCCAATAAAAAAGGTAATAAACTTTTCGCCCTTGGCACTGGATAATACCCTTAAATTAAGCTCTTTTACCAGTTCGGTGAGGCTTTGGGCGTAATTTACCAATACCCTTAAATTGGCCTGAAAATTACTCATCAGTAACGCCGCAGCCACTCCTTTTCCGGAAACATCCGCCATTATAAAAACAAATTCCTGGGGGTTTAGCCAGATAAAATCATAGTAATCGCCTCCCACCTCCTGATGCGGCAGGTAAAGGGCGTTAAACTGAATTTGCTGATTATAGGGAAGGGTTTCTGGAAACAGCATGTGCTGCATTTGAGAGGCTAATTCCAGCTCTTTACGCAGGGCAGCCTTTTGCAGGCTTTCTTTGTAAAGCTTTTTATTTTCAATGGCTACAATAATAACATTGGTTAAGGTTTCTACAAAGGGAAGGTGTTTTATTACCGGGCTTACCTCTACTTTATCATTGTCAAGATCTCCGATCAGCACATAAGCTAATGGCTGCTGTTTATGAAATACCGGTATTACAATTTCAAAGGATTCGTTTCTGGACTCGGTGTCTTTAAGGTCAATCACATTTATTTCGGTAATCCACAGCAGGTCTTTCTTCACATCAATTTTCAAATCCTCATCCTGAATACCATATTTCAACACACAATTCCATTTTTCATTAAAGCTAAACAACACCAGTTTCCCAATATTTAATTTGTTTCTTAAAATGTCTTCGTAGGTAAATAAGAGATCGGCGGTACTGGCGTTATTGTTAATAGCTTTGGTCACCTCCAGCAGGGCGTTCAGCTTTAATGCGCTGATTTTGTTACGGGTATTTAGCCTCCTGTTTAATCTTTCCTGCATAAAATTATCCTTAACATAAAGATAATCATTGAGATGGAAAGTACCAAAAACAGCGAAGCAGCCATTTGGCGGCTGCTTCGCTTCGTTTTTAAGTATTTTGCGATAATTCGCTTATTCTTTTATAACCTTATACCTGATTAATTTAGCGTCTTTGCCTATTAGCTCTAAGGTATAGGTACCAGCCGCAAGGCCATTTACATCTATTTGTCCGTTAAAGCGCTCATCTTTTACTACCTGGCCAAAGATATTGCTTAGCCTTACCCGTTCAACCTCAAATTGAGAGTTAGCAGATTTAATATAAAAATAGCTGGTGGTTGGATTTGGGAATACCAGCGCGTAATCCGTTACTGTTTTTTCAGTAATTCCGTTGGGTATTGGATAATGAGTGCTATCAAAAATAACCGGAATCGTAAGCGAATCTAACAATATAAAAGAAGAAGTGGAATTTACCGGTGTTGCAGGCCAAATGATGATTACATTTATACCGCCTTTAAACACATCCTCCGGTTTAGGAATGACAAAACCATGAATAGGTGATTGAGCAAAGGGTCCTAATATAAATTGGTCTTTTACCTTGGCTATTTCTTTAAGGCCACCAGCGGCTCCAGGCAGGGTATCCACCGCCATGGTCACAATTAACGTATCGTAAAAACCAACCTGCGAGCTGGCATTATACACCTGAAATGGATAAGCATAAAACTGAGGGCCAATGGTATCCATAGTAGGTCCTGTAACCCCCAACAGTGCCTGAGCCCTGGTTCTTTGAACCATGCCCATACCAACTAAAACCGAAACAATAACTAGAATTTTTTTCATGGTTGTTTACTTTTGGTGTTCATGTATAAATTATTTAACAACTAATTGCTTAAGTGATTAAACAATCTTCAATGTGTATCTGTATGCCTCTGGCCGATATTATACTTTATCTGTTAAAAAAAGTTTCTGTTCTTCCAATAAATCCCGATAAAACTTAATTAATTACTCCTTTCCGGCTGCTCCTCCAACAATTCTGGTACTATAATGACAAAAATATACTCTTTTTTATTAGGAAAAGCATTGAAAATTTACATATCTTACGTGTTCAAATCAACCAATATGAATATACTGCCTGAAATTATCGGTTTGATGAATAAGGAAGAGATCAGGAATTTTAAGCTTTTTGTTCAAAGAACCAATGCCGGAAGTGACAGAAAAGATATACTCTTGTTCGATTACCTGAGAAAACACTATCCGGAAACTGATGAAGAAAAAATATTTACCAAACTGTACCCTGCTTCTGATAAAAATGCCTTTTATCGGCTCAAAAACCGTTTGTTGGAAGATATTGGCATCAGTCTTTCTCTGTTGAATTTTAATTCCAGCGACATCAATAATATTTTAAATAATTACTTATTAGCTAAAATATTTGTTGGGCGAAACCGATGGGATATTGCCAATTATTATTTAGGCAAAGCAGAAAAAAAAGCCGCTGAAATGGAGAGTTATGAGTTGCTGGACCTCATCTATAACGAGCACATCAAACTTTCTCATGAGGTATTAGAAATTAACCCGGAAGAATATATTGAAAAACGAAAAAAAAACAGGATACACCTGGCAGGAATTCAGGAAATAGACGATATCCTCGCTATGGTGGTGTATAAAGTTAAAGCCAGTCAGAATTTCGGGAAAAGCAATGATAAAATTAATGAACTCCTCAATCAGGTAATTAATTCCTACTCGCAAAATGAAGAAATAAAAAAGAGTACCAATCTCCGGTTTAAAATCTATCATTCGCTTAGCCGTATTCTATTGCAGCGCCGCGACTATGTTGGTCTCGAGGAATACTTACTCAAAACCTATGAAGAATTTTCAACGGAGCAGCTTTTCAATAAAAACAACCACGATACCAAATTGCAAATGCTCACCTATATTGCAAACACTTTGGCATATAACGAAAAAACAACGCAATCGTTAAATTATCTGAACATACTTCGTAATTCCCTTCAGGAATTTGGAGGCTTATTGCACGATAAATACCTCTTTTACTATTATAACCTGATGGTGATCAATTATGCTAAAAATGATATTCCCAAAGCCATTGAGTTATTAAATGAAGCCAAGGAAGAAAAGGTTATCAAGAACCATCCTCTTAATATTAATTTTGTATATATGAATCTGGCTGTTACTTATTTTGGTATTAAAGACTATAAGTCTTCCTTAAAAAGTATTGTGAAATCCTATATGCTGGATAGTTTTAAAACACTAGGTGCCGCTTTCAGGTTTAAGATGGCAATTACCGAGCTTATTGTACGGTATGAGTTAACCGATTATGATTTCATTGAACAACGGATCAACCAAGTAAAAAAAGAATTTAAAGAGGAAATTAAAGCGGAGGATAATGCGCGGGAGGCAGACTTAGTTAAAATTATTTTACAACTGATACAAAACCCCAATGCCAAAGCGGATAAAAAGTTTAAACAAACAGTAAAAGATTTCATTGAAAAAACAGCAGGTAAATCTAAAAGTGAATCGGAAATTCTGGATTACAACAACTGGCTGAAGGAAAAAATATCATAACCCCCTTTCACATGTGGAGCACCTACCTTAAAGGCTTTAAACAATACCTGCAGTTAGAACGCTCTATGGCTCCGCATTCGGTAGAAGCCTATGAAGATGATTTATTAAAACTGAAAGTTTTTTTTGAAACCGTTTTTTCTATACCGGCTACCCAGGTAGAATTGCAGCACCTGGAAGCTTTTGTTCGCCACTTAGCCGAAAACAACTACAGCACTAATACCCAGGCCAGGATTTTATCGGGGGTGCGATCCTTTTACAAATACCTGCTGCTGGAAGACCTCATTAAAACTGATCCTACAGAACTACTGGAGACGCCGAAGGTAAACCGGAAAATACCCGATATACTGCATGTGCATGAGATTGACCTCCTCATCAGTAACATCGACCGCAGCCGGGAAGAGGGAGAAAGAAACCTCTGCATGATAGAAACCATGTACGGATGCGGATTAAGGGTAAGCGAACTCATCACGTTAAAAATAAGTGATCTGCACCTGGAAGAACATTACCTGAAAATTACCGGAAAAGGCAACAAACAACGCTTAGTGCCCATAGGTGAAAGGGGAATTCAACTCATCACCTCCTATATCACCCACATACGTTCGCATATATCTGTAAAAAAAGGACAAGAAGACACCTTATTTTTAAATCGCCGAGGTAGCGGACTTTCACGGGTATATATTTTTTTAATGTTAAAAGAACTGGCCTCCAAAGCCGGCATAAAAAAGGTTATCAGTCCGCACACCCTGCGGCACAGTTTTGCTACCCACTTAATTGAAGGGGGGGCTGATTTAAGGGCTGTACAGGAAATGCTGGGACATGAAAGCATCACCACCACCGAAATATATACCCATTTAGACGATGCTTACCTCCGGGAAAACATCCTGAGCTATCATCCACGAAATCACAGATAGGTACCCCAGGGCATGCCCTGTACCCTAATTCCGCCCCAAGGGGGCGGAGTATAAAACCTTCCGACGCAGCTTCGGTGGTCGGGATTGTTCCCTGCCCGCCGCCCTCCGTGCTCTATGACTTTTTAATCTAAAAATAATGGTTCTTGTTCAACAACAATGTAAGCCAAAATTTCAAAACAACATTCATAACAATTCACTCTTCTACTACTACTATCAAAATTTCCCTTATTTTCAATACCTTTGCTCCCTGTTTCTTTAAAGCAACATTTTGCTTGAAAAGAGATGGTTTTCGGCTGGGTATCGCATTCAAAGAACTGCTGTTAAAGGTAATACTATTTTGTTTTGGTACAAAGGTAGTATTGTTGTTACCTAAGTTTATGGGGTACCAGCCTACCTGTGTACCGTTGGCATCGGTAATGGTAATAACCAGCTCGCCCAGGTTTATAGCTCCAGTACTTAAACTATAAATGTTTGCAGCAATTACATCTCCGGTTTCTACCCGCTTTTTACTTATGCCCTTGCTAAATACAT